>OGEN01000372.1_pt1 | contig 56301 bp, 83 predicted proteins | sample 1570671 | NCBI WGS metagenome assembly OGEN01 (sample SAMEA2582128, study PRJEB24529) | metagenome | biome: Human gut stool | place: China | collected 2011 | reverse complement strand
CCAATAAGTTCCGCCAGAACTGATGAAAACTGTTCTGTACCAATATATATAGGATTCCCGTTAGAGTCCATTCCTCTTATGAAAGGAATATCTTCTGAAGGCTCATTCAATTTCTCTGATTTTGATATTTCCCTAGATGCATCTCCTATACTGATTATTCCAGTTTCCATATTGCTCGGATTTGAAACTATAAAATTTTTAGGAGAATCTATTTGTAAAAATGATGACATTAATTCAGAAATTACTTTTTTCATGGAATCTTTTGACATCTTTTGTACATCCCCATTACTCTTTACACCAAGAAAATAATCAAAATCTTCAACGGATGTAACGTCTGATAATTTTTTATCTGCCATAATTACATGTTTTAATCGTTTGTGTTTTGTTATATAATATTCATTAAACAGTTTCCTTATTATCCGGAAGAACCGGTCTGTAATAAATTACTTTTTCAGATTCATCAGGAGAAAGTGAAAGAAGCATAGGATTCTGGTCTGGCATATTATCCTCTGATAAAGTATGTGGAGTCACTACTTCAAGAAGCACATCATCAAAATTAAACTTAAAACCAGAAGGAGCTTCTGTGCCGATTACCTCATTAAAACTGGGATATAAACGCTTTAGTTCCAATGCCTGATTGTTTGTAAGGCTAATGTTATTAATATCTGATGATACTTTTCCCAATAAAGATACGAACTTGTTAAGAAAATTATAATCCAGATTATCAGGATAAAACAGATTCCCTTCTTCAATCATAGAATCTTTTTCTGATTCTGGTATTTCTTTCCACAATGCCGCTTCTTCCATGGATGAAACAATCATTGATTTTTCAAAACGTCTTTCACTAATTGGAACTTCCTCACTCTGAGTAAGAAGGCATCCGTTACTTGCTTGTAGTATCATTTTTTCTTGCTTTTTCAATCATGTTGTCAATAGCATCAATAAAACGTGGGTTCCCGAACCTGGAATATTCCTTAATCAGTTCCACTTCTTTTTCGTCATATTCTTCTTCACCATCTGAATTGTATATCTTACGGCACAATTCAAGCGAAGCAACTCCCCTGCCCGATGCGTAGATAGCATCGGCAAACATTTCTCTTACATCTTCCACTGCTTCCGTGACGCGTGAAAGACCGTTGAAAACGTGTAATTCTTTAAAATTCAGTTTCATGATTATGATATTTTATAACAAATTCCGTTTCTGAAATAAAGAGTTTTTGAATACCCATTTGGAGGCACATATTCTGCGGTACCTGTAAATCCTATATATGAATTACTTCCATCACTCATATATATTCTATTGGAACCAATTTCTGTTCTAATGGAACCGGAAGATATTGTAAGTGAAGAAGGGGTTAATTTTGCTGATAAATCAACTCTTGAAATACCTATCTCATGAGGATATATAGTAACATTCTCATAATCGTTGTCCAACAATGTTAATTTACAAGACTTAAATCCGTTATGATTAAAAAACTCCCAATAAGACAATAGTAAATTACCACTAATCAATCCTATTGATTTAGCTCCAGAATCTATTATAATCCTTTCACCATTTGCATCTCCTGCAGTAAGAGAACCGGTAAAAGTTCCTGTAGCTCCTTTCAACTCACCGGAAAAATACCCGCTCGTAGCTATGACTTCACCTTGTATGTGTGCTTTTGTAGCATACATCTCACCAGATTCTGTCACACGGAAGGGAGCAGAAGCACGATTCTCGTAAGTGCTTCCGGCAAAAATACGCACAAGGCTACCTGAATTGCTTCCTGTCATACCTGCAGTAACCGTACCGTTATCTTTCTGTATAAGCAGGTCGTTTCCCTGAAACAACTGTATTTTTGCATTCTTTGATATAATCAGTGATGTAAAAATAGAACCTACATTCGCTCCAAACTTTTTCCAATATTGCGTATTAGCGTATGTAATGCTGCTGCTCGATACATGCGTTTTCAAACACTGGTATGCGTCCCAACCTGTTTCCATGGCGTTATTTCTTACAAGCACCACGTCTATATAACGAACAGGAAGACTACCATCGGTTACATCACTATCATTGCGATATTCCGTATTCAAAGCCCATTCAGATTCGCGTATTGCACATCCCTGAAGCCCGTCGGCTCCTTTCTCTCCAAGCTGCGCACACACGACGGGCGTAGAAAACAGTCCCCATACGCCATCGGAAGATTTCCTTCGTTTTGATACCCATTCGTAAGGATAAGAAGAAGATATTCCTGACTGTGTACGTGTCCACCCTGAAGGTATATAATCATCTATTTGCGGGGAGGTTGGAGTAGACGGCGTAGAATTAGCAGTAGTACGCGTATAGATCTCTTCTATGGAAACTCCATCTTCTCCTTTACTGGCGATCATATCATACTCTGAAGTGTTTTCTTCGCCAGTCATTACATACCCTCCATCAGAGAATATGAATCTATTCCCTTGATTATCTGTCCAACACCATAACGGAGGATTAGTGGTAGCTACTTTTGCAGCAAAAGTGCTTCCATTCATTGTTACTGAACCCATTTTGGGAACTACCAATTTTGAGTTCCACCTTCCAATATAAGTTAACCCAGCTCCATCTTCACCCTTATCTACTTGTAGAAGCCAATCAGCATTTTCCTTGGAAGGTTCTGTATCTGTCCCGTCTTCTGCTACGCATAGCCACAATATACCATCATGGCTTACACGGTCATAAAATTCATATTTTGTGCCACTTTCCCATTGACCTCTGTCATTTGCCACAAGAACCGGCGTTCCATCTGGTCTTACTTGATTTATTGTACCAGTAAAATACACAGAATTAAGGTACATGGAGTAACCAGACATGTTCAGCCCGAATATGTTCAAATTCGTCAGGTCGCCATACTGCATGGCAATATTCCCAACCGTAAATTCCCAGTCGTTCTGTTTCCAGAGAAGTCGGGTATATGTTCGTGTTTCGTATGCGGAGCTTTGTCTTGCTTCATCAGTAAAGTTTCCGTAGCATGAAAAGTTCATCTGCGGCTGTGGATGAATAGTATATCCAGGACGAAGCGCATAACGGAATGTCTCATTATTATCTCCCGACACCTCCGTCACGCGAAAATAAGTGGTTGCAAATCCGGAAAATTTGAAGTTACCTTTGCTGTCGTCTGAATCCTCGGTAGAATCCCTTTCATCGCCAAAATGGAAGATACCAAGTGCAATGTCATCCTTAGATACCGCACCAAACTCTCCTTCTTCCAGCTTTAGTGTACAAGTTCCAGTTGTAAGCTGATTACCTTCCGAATCCGTATCAGGTGTGCATGACAGAATAATTCCAGCACCAGGTACACGCCATTTAATCCCCAGGAAAATCTCTACACGGTTGTACCGGAGTTCAGGAACCTCCAGAAATTCCCACAGGCGAAGTCCGCGCATTTCTCCGTATCCTTTTTTATCTATCTTTGCGCCAAAACCGGTTAAACCTTCGGCAAAACCTTTCTCTCCTACCACAATTCCTGCCATCATCGTAAGCAAGAATTTTGTGGAGTCTTCACGGTCTTTATTGATAAGGTATTGTCTGAGAAGGTCTAAATATTTTCCAGTAAGCAACTTGGTTGTGGGCACGGATTCGTCGCTTTGAAGGAAGTCTCCCTCATCTCCCTGGCGTGCCACATCAGAAATCTGCTTGTCGTTGATAACCAGCTTGCCGATAATGGAAAGCGTGCCTTGAACTATGTAGGAAGTGAAGCGTTTCAGCGGACGGATAAGGTCATCGGCTGTCACTTCAAACAGTTCTTTCCATCCGGCTGTATCCTGCGTTTGTCCTTCAGGAGTAGAAAGCTTACCGTAGTCCAGTGTAATTTCACGGTCGAGGGTGGCAGCTTCCAGACTGTCGGTGGCGGTAATGCTTCCGATGCGTATGTAATAGAAATCTTCGCTGGGATTCTCTCCGCCGATGCTTCCGTCAGTAGCATAGTCGTTCACGGAAAACAGCACCATGGCATCGTCAGAACCACGTTCCAGACGGGCATAGATGTAGTGTGCCTCCGTGCGGTTCAGACGGGTGTTGTATCCCGTCAGCGTCCAGCTTCGGTATTCTCCGTTGGGCAGATAATCTATGCCGTAGCTTTTCTGCGGAGCCACCATGATGGTACAGCCCGGAACCACCCCCACCTGAATCAGGTTGGGGTTTTCCAGTGCATTTTCTATCATGGACACGCCCTGGTAAGAAATTCGGTATGCGTTACTCTGGTAATCGGTTATCATTTCCCTTTTCTGTATTTCTGATTCATTTTCTCAATTTCCTTGGCTTCCTTTGCCATGGCATTCATAATTCCCAGGATGCGGACCGCCTCGCTGTCGTACACTGCGTCGTAGTCACTGAATCCCTGATACTTCATGATGTTGTTAATCATTTCCACCTCTATCTTGATGGGGTTCTGCCGTCCGTTCTTTTTCCCGTTAGGCGTGAACAGCTCCGGATACATGCGTGCGTAGGCTTCCTGCACGCTCTGAAAATACTGCACCATGACGGGGAACATGCGGTCTTCTACCATGCTAAACCAGCGGGCGTTTTTCTGTATCTGCCCGGAGTTGAACGACCACACGCGGCGCTTACACTTGCGCAGGTAGCGCCCTTCGCGTATCTCTCCCGTCTCGCGCACGGATTCGTTGAACAGCGTGGCCAAAAACCGGCAGCGTGCCTGCTTCATGCGGCGCAACTGCATCCGGATGGCGGCATGGGTCGATTTTCGCCTTACAAGCGTCTGTAGAACCTTCTGTGCATCCCAGTACATGATAAGCAGATTCTGTGCGGACTGGTACTGCGCAAAGCTGACATCGGACATCACATCTTTCGGTGCTTTCAGACGAAGGGTCCCCATACGAAGCCGGATAATTCCGTATGGAGTGACGGTGCGTGCAAAAGGATTGTCCAGAAAACCGAGCTTCTGGTCTATCCACTGGTCCACCTGCCATGCCCGCATGGGAATGCGCTCAAACAGGTGTCGAATCCCTTTGCGCCGGAAGAGAAACACCGTCTCACCATTTTCATCGGTCACGGTGCGCCGCACGATTTTCAGTCCGAGAAAAAGCATGAAGCATTTCAGCTTGAAAAGGCGGTCGGCTCGTTCCTCGTCGCCTGCCGCAGCCATAGCCTCCTTACGCTTGTAAATTCTGTTCACCTCTTCCAGCTCTTCGGTCGACAGCCGGTTCCAACTGTCGGGAAGTGCCGGAAGGTGTATCTGGTAGTTTGTCGTATCCATTTGTCGTTTCTTTATACTCCAAAGTTAGGTATATGACAACTGGGAATGAAGGACAAAAAATCAGTGCCTGGTGAAGGCTTGCGGACGCATGACGAAGATGGCGTTGTCCTGGTTGTCGTAATCGAATATGGGCTGTTTGTCCGGTCCGGTTGTTTCAGTGATCGGCGGCACATACAGCGGAGAATCCTTGATAAACTCTCCGAAAGAATCCTGATGGTTGGAGATAAATTTGCGGGCCTTTGTCATGGAATAAGCTGCCTCGTTTTCACTGTACTTGCGCTGTTTTTCCGGACGGCGAGACTCGATGTAGAGTGCCAGCGCCATGCGCAGACAGTCCACCGCCTTCTGCCACACCGCATTTATGGCATCCTTGTCTTCGCCCGTGAAAAGGTCGGACTTTAGCGAGCGCGTGCACCATTTCACCAGCGCATCGGTCAGCTCCTCCCCTATCTCCGGCTCTATGTAAGCGCTCTGGCAATAGCGGATGTCAGGAAGCATGCCAATGAATTTCTCCCGGCTTTCGTTAATATCCAGAAAACGGTTCATCTCGATGGCGGTAGTAAACAGCAAGTCGCCCTGCAGGTAGAAATACCGGCTTTCGCGCCACAAATCGGCAAACACGGGAGCCTGACTGCACGCATCCTCTTCCAGGAATACCAGCAGACGGTCCACTCCGCGACGGCCCTTGAAATACGCATCTCGTTCAAACCGGCTCACGGATTTCTCGTCGGCCTTGTCGTACCCGTCGGTGTACACCTGGTTCAGTCCACCTCCGTCGTTCAGACTCACCGTGAGAATGCCGGTGCTGTTGGCCAGCGACAAGTAGACCACCGGAAGCTGACAGGCACGTATCAGACGGATTTCTGGTGTAAGGTTTTCTTTTTCCACGTAGGCCGCCGTCACTCCGCCATACTCTTCCATGGCCTTATCGTATTTTTCGCATACCTTTTCGTAGAGTTTCCGCCCAAGTATCGGCACAAGAATGTTCTCTTCTGTCTCTTCCATGATTGTGAGAAGTGACTGGTCGCCGCTGTACACGCTGGTGGGCACGTATGCCCTGATTTCTTCGGTTTTCGTTACTAACATAGTCTTTGTGTTTTTCTTCAAAGTTAGCGGTCTGATTCGGTAGTTTGAAGGACAAAAAACGAAAAATCGGAGGTTTTATGAAATTTAGAAACAATTTTAATGCGATTTCGGTTGAAAATTGTTATTTTTGCGGTAGGTAAAATGTAATAAAACGATGAACATGAAATCTAAAAAAGTTATGAAAAAGACTTACGTGCTCATGCTTTCGCAATCTTTCCCGACCAAACATCCCCGGTCGGGAAACCCTACCGGATTCCGTGAGAAATTCCTTTCCGGAGAAAAACGACACACCATCCGGTCCAACTTTCCGCTTTGGGCAAAACGCATACACGAGGTGCAGCAAGGTGAAGCGGTTATCTCCGTCCGTCAGTGGGAAGCCCGTCCGTATTTCAGCAGACAAATAACAATAGGCTGTCTGACCGCGGAATCTGGAACAGGTATTCAGAAACTTACCTTCCAGCTGGATTGCGACGGATGTGCCTCTTTCAATTTTTTCGACATCGACGGTAAATATCCGGAACTGAAAGAACTTGCGGCCAACGATGGTCTGTCGGTAGACGACTGGAAAGAGTGGTTCCGGGGTTATGACTTCAGTCAGCCGATGGCAGTTATTCAGTTCGGTAAATTCAGGTATTAATGATGAAAGAGTATTTTATTGCTACTGCAATTTTTGTAGGTCTTGTGGCTTTCGTTATGGCAATGAGCTATTTCTCCGGTTTGGATTACGACATTCTTTTTATAGAATTTATGCTTACATACCTAGTGATTAATAAATTATCTGAAATACAGAACGATAAAAAAGAAGAATAATATGGCAGCGTATGACGTAAACGGGCGGTGCGAAGACTGCACATTTGCTGACGCATTTGGAAGAAGTTGCCAGCATGGGATGCTATTCCCTGTCATGGTACTAATTGCGTTTGGAGATGTATATCAGTGTCCGAACTTTCAGAAAAAGAATGCTGAACAGCTTCAGGAACAAATTCGATTAAAGAACAATGAAAATAAATAGGATATGGATTTCAAGAAATTAAAATTACTCACAGAACTGATTGATCAATATGAATGGCAAATGGGCCATGGTCTTGCGGTATGGATAGAATATTCTAATTGCACGACTGTTTTTGATAAGATATTGGAAATAGATACTGAACGATTTCCTAATTGTTTAGCAGAAAGAACAGGTATTTACATTGATCATTTTGAAGATATACTGAGCTTTTATACCAAAGATATCGAGAAGTTGTTCCCTAAAGACGAGGATTGAAATATGCCAAAGAAAGAATTTAAGGTTGGCGAAGTTTTCCAGTGCGGACTAATTAAATTAAAGTGTATTGAATACAAGGATGAAAATCTTTCATGCAGATATTGTTTTTTTAGATATAAATGTGATTTTGACATAGTAGGATTTTGTAGTTCAAAAAACAGAGAAGATAAAACCAATGTAATCTTTGCGAAAGTGGAGGAATGATATATGGCAAGAATAGAATTTACGGAAGAACAAGAAAAGGCTTTAATAAAATTCATAGCAGGGAGGTTTATTTGTAGAAGCTGTTCTAGTTGCAAGCATGAAAAAGGATCAACTTATCCATTGTCAAAAATATGCTCTAATTGCAAGGACTATTCAAAATGGGAACCAAATAAATATCGTGTTAAAGTGGTGAAAGAGTTAATAGAAGAAATCAAATTGAACAAGTGATTATGGCGAAGAAAGAATTTAAAGTCGGAGAAACCTTTCAGTGCGGACTGGTAAAGCTGAGAGTAGAGGAAGGTAAAGGATGCTGTAAATGTATATTCTATAATCCATATTGTTTTGATTGCGACATTATGTTACCCGCATTAAAGAAAATTTGCGGTGGATGCAGTAAAAATGAGAGGGAAGATAAAACTAGTGTAATCTTTGTAAAAGTGGAGGAATAAAATATGGACTTCAAATCACAAATAGCAACCACACGCGACCAGTCAAAAATACTTCTTTCGCTGGGCCTGAAACCGGAAACGGCCGACATGGTGTATCACCACACCAACAGCCGGGTAAAATCATTGGAATGGGAACTTCAAACAAAACCTCCCACATTGAGAGGGAAGTATTGGACACCGGAAAGAATCGCAAAACTTGAAAGCCCTTTCCACAAGCACCCGGACGGTACCCTGATGACCGGAGAGGAGATTTTCGACGCTCTCTGGGGAAAAGATGTTCCTGCATGGAGTCTGACACGTCTTCAGAAGATAATGCCTAAAGATATAGTTTTAGGGAACAATCGTTGGGGATTGTTTATATCCACAGATGACATTGCCTATTTCTCATTCAATGAAGACAAGACGATAAATTATCTTACTGGATTTGATACGGGGGATGATGGAAGCATATTTAACGCAGCCATCGGAATGTTTGAATGGCTTATAGAAAACAATCACCTGAATAAAGAATACTTAAAAGAAAAACCATGAAAAGAGAAGATATAGAAAACGCAGCTAAAAAGGAAGCCGAAAATCTGGCATGCTTGGTTTATTACGGAGGAAGCGCAATTTCACAGGAAGATGTTGAGAATGCTTTTGTAAAAGGCGCAGAATGGAGAATAGACAGCGTATGGCATGATTTCGATATAAATATAAATAACCATGAAGATGTTGTATTGCTTTTGGGAAATGGTAAAATCGTTGATTATGATGATGATTGGGAGGAATATTATTCTCCTGCCGTGAAATGGGCTTACAAAAAAGATTTACTACCCAATACAGAAAAATAACTGATATGAAAATATACGAGATACATAACCCATTATTTTTAAGTGACATATTTGTCTTTGCAGAAGTAGAGGAAATCGGGCTATGTTACATAAAAGTGAATTGTTTTAACAGAATCGAAGAAATTGGTTTTGATATTCAACGAAGAATGTGCCGTCCTATCGAAGACATTATGCAATACGCTAAAAAAGCTGCAAAAATTCGCAGGCATATTTTAAACAGTATTGATATTGAATATTGGGGAAAAATCCATGACAATCCGGAACTTCTAAAAAAATCCCAAAACTTCTCCCCCACCTGCGCAACATGCAACAGTTATGACAACGGGAAATGTACCAATTTCGGGAAGGAAGTAAAAGCGGGAGATTCCTGCAAATACTATCAGTCGGACGTGATTGAATATACCTGCCAGCAGTGTGGACGTAAATACGAAATCATAGATTCTGATGCAGGTGATCGTGAGAAATTTTGCTGCAAAGCATGTGAAAACGGATATTAATCAAAACTAAAAAAACATGAGTAAAACCAAATTATATTATCTGTTTTTGGCAGCCATGTATGTGGTGTTGTCGTAACCTGTAACAATATGATTGAAATTATCAAAGAAGGGAAATACGATAAGAAAATAGCGACCTGCCAGTTCTGCGGGTGCGAGTTTACTTTCGATAAAAGGGACGTGCTATCCAGAAGTGATGGGAAGTTACCATTTACAAGAATAGAAAAAACATTGCTATATATTTTGTGCCCCTGCTGCAATGCAGAGATAAGAGAGTGGAGTGATTACCCCACAAATCATAAACAGAATGAATTATGACGGAAGATCTAAAGAAACTGATAGATGAAGTAGAGGGAATCCTTGGTAATGAAGTGGAAGCCACAAGAAGGCTGAAAATGCTCGATGAAGCCATTCAAAACATGAAAGAGATGGAAAATATTCAACTTCATCAGTTCATTATCTACAAAGAACGAAAATTGTTCGGATATAAAAAAGGAAAATCCAAGACTGTCAATATAAACGTGGATGACAAGCTGATAAAAGAAATATTTAGGATCTACCTCAATGAATTGTCAAATCAGGTAGCAGCCGTAAATACACTCTTAGCCAAACTGAAAGTTGGTAATGAACTACAAATAATTGAGCCATGATACCAGAAGAATACCTTAACGAAAAGAAAACGGGCCGATTCACTGGAGGTGAATTATACTACACCGTATCTCTGGACGATGCGATAAAGGCCGTTAAAATGGCCCGCAGTGAAAACAAACCTGCTCTCGACACGCCAGCACCTTCACAATACGGATGGATCTGCCCGAAATGCGGACGTGTCTACTCCCCTACCGTACCCACATGTATGAGCTGCAGAAACCTTGAGATTGCCCATGTAACATGTGCGGACCAGTCGGAACGTATAAAGTAACAAACCATTAAACAATATAGCTATGGAATTTAAACATCAGAAAGACCTCGGTCCAGACGCCATTCAGAAATGGTGTGAGGAACTGGATGGGAAATCAAAAATAGAAATAAATGATACACAAAGGAAACTACTTTCCATTTTCAAAATGAATCATGAGATTGTTGGTAATTTCCTGAATGCACATAAAGAACTTTCTTCGCAGTTTGATTACACTTCTTTCATGATAAATCTTGTCGCTGAAAATTTTCCTTACAAGATAGATTATCCTTCAGCACTTATAATAAGTACACTTATAGACCGTCCGGCCATCGCCGTAATGTATGCCAATTACCTCCAGTATAAATGTTTCCAGTACGGAGTCAAGGAAATAAACATTGATGCACTGAAACATATATTACTTTGGGAAGGAGTATTCAGTGAAGAAGTCTTGCATGAAATGTGGGACAAACAGAAATTTATATCCAGCGACAACCGGCTTCTTAACATGCTTGACTATCCTCAGTACAGAGAGTCTATCAGAAATATTAATACAGGCGATTATGACGAAAAAATAAATCAAAAAGGAATTTCCAAAATCTGTCAAAAAGCCTGGTCAAAACTCGTAGCAAAGATTAAAAAACTACTGGAATAACATATTTACCATGACCGCAAACGATTACTCAATAGAAAAATATGTGTCTGAATGCCTGAAACCGCTGGAAGAGAAAGGAACCATATACAGAATACGAATTTACCCTAATCTGAATAGGATACGTTTCCAATTGAAGGAGCTGATAAAAGGACTTCCAATAAAAGCAGAAATAAACAAAAAAGACAACTCAAACACAATCAAGTTTACTTTGTTCTTTTCTGCGATTAGTTACCAGGTTTCATACGATGAACTAAAAAATATACTCTATTTCATTACAGATGCTAAAGAACGGTTAGAAGGTGAAATGAAATGGGTGAAACAGTATGATGAAAAGAGCTATCGAGTTGTTCTTGAGGAAGGAAATGAATATATCACCAAATACTTAAAACCGCTAAAAGAAAAAGGTCTTATAAAGGACGTTCATGAAGACTGTGAGAGAGATATTTGGTTTACGCTGGTAGAAAACATAAATGGGAAAGAAATATCCGCGCATTTAAAACCAGGTAAAAATGAAGACTGCGTATTCTTTTATCCCACTACTGGATTTTGCAAATACAGGCCATTGTACAGGGCCGGACTTCTAAACCCGAAGAACGACCCGCATTACACAGAGACAATTGAACAATATATCCTTCAAGGAATAAAGTATATAAAAGAACAATTTATCAAATAGAAATAAGCCTATGACCGCAAACGATTATTCAATAGAAAAATATGTGTCTGAATACCTGAAACCGCTGGAAGAGAAAGGAATTATCACAGACTTGCGGGTTATTCCATGCAGATGGCGCATCATGTTCAGACTTAATGAGCCGTCACGAGAAAACTCAATGAAAGTCATTATCGAAACAGAGGCGGATGAAGACCATATCACATTTTTTAAGTCCGATGTGTCAGTAGAGGAAACATTTAGATCACCAGAACGGAGGTTTATTTATCAAAGACTGATGGCTGCAAATAAATCCATTAATGATGAACTAAACAGAAAATCAGTAAACACCGATTTATACATTACGAAATACCTGAAACCACTGGAAGAGAAAGGACTGATAAAGGACCTCGCAACGTGTAAGAATCATAGCGTCTGGTTTACGATGGTGAAAGACATTAAAGGCGTGAGCATTACCGTCAATTTAATCCCGGGAACGACAGTAGATACTGTTGCGTTTTTCCCTCTTCCTATTGATATAAATGGTAACGGAGTAGTAACAACATTTATTACCAATCCGATAAATGATGACCACTACACGGAAAACCTTGAAAAACGTATTCAGGAATCAATGAATAAACTGAAAGAAATATTTGATAACCCACTACCGGAGTAAGATTATGGAATCAAAATCAGAAGGTAAAAAATAATAAATGAAATAATTTTTTATATTTACCGGAGAATTATATGATTGTTATCACATTAAAAAATAAACCATGAAAAAAGAATTTACCGAGGACCAGCTTGTATATATACGAGACGTTTTCGTTCATGAATGTGACAGATATATTGATTCAGGCGAAAGGGATATGGCACAGGAAGCACTGGATATTGTAAACGTAGTGCAGTCAGAATACGACTGTGACGAATACGCCGACCTGGAATCTTTTGTACTGGACGAAAGCGGGACTTATGACTACATAGAAAAACGTGAATTGGACGAAAGTGAAGAAGAAGCTATAAAACTGATGATTCAGTTTGCCAAATCTTCGGAACAGGACCCATCGGAAGAGCTGAAAGAAGCGGTAAATGAGCATTTGTATTTAAACGATGCAAATCGAGGAAAAACAAAACTGGATGTAGTAATGAATAGAAAAGTAAAGATAAACAGACTCATTATTCTTTGCATAAATTCATGCGAGGAAAGCGAATTGATAAGACTTGATGACATAGCAGACTTGCTGGCCGAAAACATTTAAAACAAAAAAACCATGGAAGAAAGAAAAATCAACTTTAAAAAGAACGATGATAAGACTCCGGTTCTTGATCCGGACGGAACATTGCACGGAATGTTGTGTGTAAAAATGGAGACGTTGGTCAAAAATTTCTCATTATTGCTTTATTTGCTTCAAAAAGGGGAACTAAACGAAGGTACAAAAGAGTCAAGTGCAGAATTGTTTGAACAAAATTCTATAGAAATTCTGAACAGCCTCGGATATGAAGGTGACATCAACAAAAAGTACAATGAATACATCCAGAAAATACGCTCACTCAACCATGAAAACCGGGAACTAAGAAAACAGATCGAAATGAAGGTATCGAACGAGGATGCAAGGGAACGGTTGAAACTTATCACTGAATCCTTTGGTGAATGGTGGCACAACGAAGGAACCGGAAATATAGATGACATTATTTTCTGCCCGTACAAAATGACCGCCACATTGAGAGGATATATCTATCCTTCCGGCCGTGAAAGGGAAATAAAAAATCAGGTGGAGATGTTGAAGCAAAAAGGATTCGATGTATCGTCTGTTACAAACTTTGGGCATCACCTTACTGCCTCTGAGAAAAACTTCAATATGCTGAAAGAACTTTTCAAAAGCGCTTTCCCGCATTCGGACATTGACGAAATAAATACAGCCACCTATCTGGGAGGTGAAAGCAGAGAAGAATATGTGTACGTTATTACAAAGATCATCGTTAATTTCAATAACCTTGACGACATTAAAATCACAGAGCCTTGACCGAACTGAATACTGAAAATGTAGACCGAATTTTCGCCGACTGCATGTTTCACAGCCACGAAGAATACGAAGAATGTAAGAAAGAAGGACTTCATTTTTTTGTGCGTTCTATTCAGAATACCAACGTAAATGTAGGATTCCATACGGAACGTATCGAAAAGCACCGGCAGGAAATCAGAGAAATGTTGTTGCAATTACCTGAAGGCTTCTTTAAAGATAAAGGTGGCGGAGCTTCTTTCCTGCAAGCTGCTTGCGCAAAAGATGGAGAATTATGGACAGGATTCCATACAGAGGTAGAAAAGCTTTGCCTGCTTGGACTCGCTTCAAAACAGATGCGGATGCTTACACCAGACGCGGAGATATGGCCAATGCTACCAGGCGGAATGCCCTATCTGCGTGTGGAAATAGAACAGTAATTTTATACATTCATTTATACATAAAAATACAAACAGATTATGAAAGATAAAATCTTAAAAGCAATCAACTTTATTTTCCCTATTTTCGTATGTGCTCAAATAGCCTTTTCTGTTTTTTCATATTTTAACGGTACTGAAACAAGGGACTTGTTGTACAATTTTTTCATCTCTATTATATTGATGCTTTCTTTCATCATTGCACAGATAGCCAAGACATGCACCCAGTTCCTGATGATAAAGCGGATTGAACACAGATTGATTATCAATCTTTTAAACGCCATTCAATGGAACACAAGCCATGAAAAACAGCCGGAAAATAAAGATTCAAAAAGCAAAGATGAAGAAAAATCGTAGTTACGCGAGTTTGGTGGCGTAGTATCGCCACCAAAAAATCTATTAAGCGCTACTGAAGTGGCGATACTACGCCACTGAAAAATCTATTAATAAACACTTGAGCCAAAATCAACAAAAATCCCGACAAATCAGACGTTTTGCCGGGATTTTTTCTGTGAATAAAACCAAAAAAAGAAGAAGAAAAATGTATGTTATAGCGTGGATTCTGTCTCTTCTGTGCCGGTTGCGCTGCGGTCGAGCGTGGTAAATGTCTGCTGACGGATGACTATTTCTCCGTGCTTGTCCCATTTGTTGAATGTATAGATATTCTTCATGAACCGCAGATAAATGCGCTGCCGGGTAGAAAGCTGGTTTTGCTTGAGCAACTGCAATTCGCGCTGGTAAGTTCCCCCACTGCTACCGCTTTTACCGGGAACCGCACCAATAAGGGCCGGATGCACACCGTAAGCAAAGAATATAATGCTGGAAATCTCTTCAAGCTCGTCTTTTAATTCAGTTGAATTTGTCAGCTGCGGCACATCCACAATTTCCACCGCATGCTGCATCGTCTTCCCGTCAGGGCCTACAAACGAGTCCAGACATATAGTTTTCCCGTTGTTCTCGCGGCGTTGAAGGAACTCATTCACCTTCTTATAGATACTGTCACGTACAGCTTGTTTCGCTTCGGTAGTATCCGCTCCCATTTCATCGAACATCGCACGAAGGTATTCGTTGTTGATGAAAATCATTTTCCCCCACATGGTCGCATTCTGGCGGGCCATGGCCTTGTCAGTAATCAATGTCGTGGCGTAATCGTAGGTCATCGACGGGAAGATACTCCACCAGGCTGGCTGCGGGTAATAAGGTTTCAGCATTGAAGGGTAATAGCTTGGGCAGCAGAACCAGGTGGTACGTTTCTTCGGAGGACGGTTCTTACTCTTTTCCACCTGACGGCGAAGCTCCGTAAGCATATTTTCCGGCATCAGTGTGGGATAGGCCACCACATCTTTTCTTTCCAGCTTTGGCGTGGCATCCTTTCGCCACTTCTCCGCATAATACACGTAGTTTATGCGCATCCGTTCGTCCATTTCCTCCATTCGGCAGCACACCGCCGGAATGTTTCCTAACTTGACGATTTTCGGGTCCCACTCTTCGTCCTTCCGTCCGATGCTTAGCCCGATGGTCGGGAAATAAATGTCCATGTGCGCGTCGTCTGTCATGCACTTCAGGTAGTGAAGTTCCAGATTGTTATTTTCACAGAACTTGTCCCATTCCTTGTCTGTCTCTTCCCAGGTGCGATAGTCTTCACGAAGCTGTTTCAGCTCGTATTCCGGTGTCCCAACCTGTGCGGTATCTTTTTGCTCCTCTCCGGACACGGCCTGCGACCAGGTGATTGTACCTCCCCCACCCTGCTCTTCGCCGCTTTCTGCTTTCTGCTGGTCAATCTGTGCCTGAATCTCCATGATTCGGTTACGAATCAGCAGTCCGGCATCCTTGAAGGGAATCAGCTCAGTCTTTACCGTACCGTTTACATAGCGTGACCATCGGTACATGAGCTGCGGCCCGAGCCCTACGGTCAGGTCGATAATATATTTGATGGCGGTCGCCGTGTACGGCAGACTTCCAACCAGCTTGTAGATGGTATTCGGCAGCATGTTGCCCGGTCCCCATGGAATGTAACCCAGACCGGGTGTCCCAGCATTGCTGACCGGCACCGGGTTTGACTGCCGGCTGTCGAAAATATCAAACGTGCCCTGAATGGGAAGTCCGCCGATGGCCCCTCCCCCTTTCATCATTTCCGAGGAAGATACAGACGGGATTTCCGACACGCGGGCCATGCCGATATACTGGTATCCACGGTCTACGAGTGAAGTCACTTTTCCTCTGAACTCCTTTATTCCCTGGCTTGACTTCTTACGGTTTATATTTTTTGTGTTTGTCGCCATATAACTACTTAACCAATATCTTTGTGTCGTTAATCTGCAGAATAAGTACGTCGTACACGTAACGGAAATCTCCGTTTGGCATTACCAGTTTACGGTATCCCTTTTCTCGGTTGTACGAAACGGCACGCTGCACGTTGTAACATTCGCTTATCGTTCCATCCTTACACACAAAACGTATGTCGAACGGCTTGTTTTTCCCGTCCGGAGTGCGGGCGTTCATCAGCTTGTACGCCTCCGTCCAGAGCAGACGTTTGGTCGGTTTCTTCATCTTGCGTTTGTTTTTATACAAAGATATACAAGGTTAATATGGTAATGAAGGACAAAAAAACGCACCTCCCTTCACAGGGAAGCGCGATCAATAAACTATTAATAAAAAACATGTATGTTCAAATCTATTTACATAGAAATGAGCATGTAATCTTAACACATTAATTCACAATAACAAATAACTCACACCACCGTGTGCAATAACATGGTTACTATTTTTCTCATGATGATGCAAATATATCCTATTTTCTCTGAATATCAAAAAGAAAAAGGATGAAGAACCACTGTTCCCCATCCAGGTGTAATAAAACAAAGAACATTTTCATGCTCAATTCTTTGCAAATATAATGTTTTTACCGCACATAAGCAAACTTTGAAACTAATTGATTATCTGATTTATAATAAATACTTTTATTCAAACATGCTTTTATTCTTTTATATAAAAATACTTTTACTCTTTTATTATTTCATTCTTTTATATTTTCATTCATTTGTATTAAAACATTATTACTCTTTTACATGTCTGCATATTTGAATGTAGATACTTTTATTCTTTTATACTTTTATACTTTTACTCAATTATTCTTTTATACGTTCATACTTCCATGATTTTGTACTAAAATATCTTTCTCTCATCCATTTTGTATTTCCACACAAAAGTATGTTTATATAAAAATACTTTTATGTTTTTATATTTCTATGCTTTTATTCGTTTATACTATTATTATTTTATGTATCCACACAAAAATGCTTTTATATTTTTATTCAAAAATACTTTTATGCGTTTGCACATTTGAATATTTACATTTTCGCATAAAAATATTTCTGTATTTATGTCGGAAATGAAAAAAAACGACTATCTTTGCAGTGTAATAAAACAAAAACATTTGATATGGCAATTACAATTTCTTCATTCAACTTTAAGGGTGGAGTAGGGAAGACCACTACCACCGTCAATCTGGCAAAAGCCTTACATTCTCTTGGTAAACGTGTATTGGTAATAGATGCCGACGCACAGAGTAACGCGTCAAAAATGATGGGATTCCGTCTGGCCACGGAAAAGGATGGTAAAACCCTTTACGAAGCCATGTCCGGAAATGCCAGCATCATGGAATGTGTGTTCTGTGAAAATGAAAACGAAGAAAGCTTCGACTTCATTCCTTCACGCCCGAACTTATACCAGTGCGAACAGGAACTGGTGAGCCGTACCGGACGTGAATACATCCTGCGCATGATGCTGAACAATCTGGAAGACCATTATGATTTTATCCTGATTGACTGTCCTCCGAACTACGGACTGGTTTCTATCAATGCAATGGTGGCTTCTGACTACCTGCTGATTCCTATCAACTGCGAAGTATTTGCCCTGGACGGAATGGGACTGATTACCGCAAAATACGAGGAAATCAAAAAGCTGGTGAATCCGAAACTTGAAATCCTGGGTTATATCATGTCACGCTACGACAAACGTCTGTCGCTTCACCGTCAGGCATACGAACAGATGAATCAGAATTTCCCTGGGAAGGTGTTCAATACCACCATCCGCACGAACATTCAGCTTGCCGAATCGCCTGCGCAGCGCATGAACGTGTTTGACTTTGCGCCCAACTGCACGGGAGCTGCCGACTACATGGAGCTGGCAAAAGAGATTCTATCACGATTAGATAACCAGTAAAACCCACGATTATGGCTAAACAACGATTCAACCTGAATGAAACAATGCTTGATGCTCGGCAGGGCATTGAGGAAGCACGTGCCAACGCGGAGAAGGCAGGGGAGGAGAGTGCTGCGACTCAGGAAAAGGCAGAAGAAAAGACGGAAGAATCTCCTGCTACCTTCACTGCTGAAAACTCATGCGTTGAAGCAAATAACCAAGAAGAGGAAAACATCCGTCCGGAACAAGAATCTGCGCCCGATAAAGAATCCGTGAAAAGCGAATCACCCGCAGTAGAACGGAAAATAAACGGCATACGAAAAAGAATTAGAAAAGATGAAAAAGAGGGACGCATCATGCGAAATGTCTATCTGGACGAAGAAATGCTGGAGAAGCTGGAAGACATTAAGAAACGCATGAACAAAGGCCGTAACAAGGAAAAGAGAGATACCTTAGTGTTTGTCATCGACCTGCTGAATGTAGCCGCGCAGGAGTTCATTGACAAATACTACAAAGACATCGTGGGGAAATAATTCCGCACAATTCATACACCGAAAGGGCAGGGTAGCAAAAGCTTCTCTGCCCTTCGCTTTTTGAATGATGTCACATTTCTATCTCGATGGCCGGGTTCCAGTCGTCCGGATCAGAAAAAGTGATTCCCGTATTTCCACTGAACAGACGGCAGATGGCGTTTGTGCACCGGTTCCTCAGAAGCGGAACGCCGGAAGCCTGTGCACCGTAAAGCATTTTCCCGTCGGCTCCCAAAGCCTCTATTTTCAGCGTCACGTCAAATTCTTCCGACTCGGTAGGAGCGAAGGTAAACACGGAGAAATAAAGCCCGCTACGGCCCGCATACTCGTCGCCTATCTCCCAGGTAATCGTATAGTCGGATGCGGAATCTGCGTCACCGTTTCCGGTAGTCACATCCAGCGTGCGAAGATGACCGCCTACCGTCATCCGTACCGATTTCACCGAGGCTGGAAACGCATCTTTCACGGTAATCATGGCACGGCTTACTACGCGCTTCATTTGCAGTTCCTGACTCGAAGCCATATTCTCGTCCACTTGAAGAGAAAAATCCTCCCAGAAAGTTTCAGTTACTTTATCAGGAGTATATTTCATGCCTTCCATACTTCCTCCGGTACTGCTGTGAGCCAGGAAGTACACATGATGCGCTCCATACTTCATGTTCAGGGTAAGGGGAGAAGGAAGCGAAACGGTGTCCGCCTGCATCTGCTCGCCGTCCATGTAATCCCAATAGGAGAGGGTAGTGGCCAGCTCGGCCAGCGTGCCGGCACGTGAATTATTCCACTGGTTGATGTCTCCCTGTCCGATTTCCATAAACACCGGAAGGAAAGACACCCTGCACGTTTTCTCACTCGTCTGCTCCATATCCGTCGGACGGACGATGTTTTCCTTGCTGCAAGCCGCCATAATCAGGATGGCAGCCATGCAAATGCTTTTCGACAAATTCATGTTGTTTAGTTTTAAGTTTATACCATAATTAACGCACGTCCGGAGTTTCGTTTCCGGTTTTGATGGATTTTTATTGTAAATTTTATACCTTTGTGTACAGATTCAACAACGCCATTTTTCTTTTCTATTTATTATATAAATACAAAGTTCGGAATTTTCACCCCAAAAGTTCGTAGTTTTCTCCCCAAAAGTTCGGAATGTTCCCACCTAAAGTTCGGATGTTTCACCCATTTTCACATATAAAAAAATGTAAATTAACAAGTTATGTATGTAATATATCTATTATATAATATATATTATAAGATACGATAGTATATTTTATATATATAAATAGAATAATATCGGACTATTAATGATATAAGATATTATGATATATAGATATACGTTTTATTATATCAATGAATATCAACTAATTAAAAATGTAAAGGTGAAAAACTACCGAACTTTAGGTGGGAACATTCCGAACTTCCGGGGAAGAAGTACCGAACTTGAGGTACTAAAATACCGAACTTAAATGGGGAAACAACCGAACTTTTTATATATGTGGTGCAAATTTACCGAACTTTATGAATTGAATGAAGTCAGTAATAATTTCCAATTTTGGAAATTTTATTGTTTTATATTTCCTATTTTGGAAATTATTAGTATATTTGCGTCAAAATATAGAATATATGAGATTATTGATAAATGAACGTATAAAAGAAGCTGGAATAACAAAGTATGAACTTGCCGAGAAATTAGGTATGTCGGCTTCGAGTTTGGCGAAACGACTGAACCGTCAGGCAAAGATAGATGTCCAGTTTCTTGAAAGCCTTGCAAAAGCTTTGAACATATCTGTTGTATCTCTTATGGATGATGATGCGTCTGAATGTGTCGCAACCTACAATGCGGACGGATATACATACGAAGTAAGGCGCACGACAAATAAATAATGAAAATTTGCACCTTAAAACTTATGAAACATGGCTAAGAAAGTAAACCCTGAATCGGATAATGCTCTCGTAAAAGAACTCCGTGATGTGGAGTTTATTAAACAACCATATCTATATGCTATGATTGGAGCGGACTTTACTTTGGTTCAGAGAAGTATTATGATTGAAATAATGAACTCTCTTCAAACACGATTCAATGCTTTCCTGAAGCATCAGAAGTGTGCGGATGAAACCGGGCAGCTTTCTCTTTTTACAGAAGAAGAACGGCATAAGGAAATGATGACGTTTAAAATCAGTGCCGCTTCATTAGGTGTAAAACCTAATCAGTACGGAGAATTGCAGGAAGCGTGCGATAATCTGTATAAAATTCATTTTTCATATCTGGAATATGATAAAAGTACCGGTACGTTTATGAGGACATATGCCAATCTGTTTTCAACAATTTCTATGCCTGTTATGCTTAATTCGGAATACAAATACAAGTATGAGCACAAGGATGAAAACGATCCGGATAAAGGGAAAAGACGACGCTCAAACTATATTGTAGCCCGTATGGATATTAAGGTGTTGGAGTATTTGTGTAATCTTAATAACGGACAGGGGTATATAGACCATATATATCGCATAGCACGTATAAGCAAATGCAAGCGTACTCCCGGTATTTATATCTATCTGGCAAGGTGGGCAAAAGACTTCAGTAAAAAAGCTGTTGACTATGTGGAACTTAAAAAGTTTCTCGGAATAATTACTCAGATCGTTGAAAAGTCAGAGGGAGGGAAAGCTGAAAAGAAAGAGGTTGACAAGTATCCTAAGTTCAGTAAATTCCGTAAAGAAGTAATGGACCCGATAAAGAAAGACCTAGACCGCCTTGCAAACGACAATCAGGTAGAGTTCTCGTTTGAGTACGAGCCTGTATATAAAACTGCTGTAAAACGTGGAGATCCGAAAGAAATTCTGTTTAAAATAAAGCTTAGCGGACTGGGAGAGGAACTGCGCAAACAACGCAAGTTGTTGCAGGCTCCTGCGGACATCTGGAATCTGCTACGTGGAGAGTTTAAGTTTACTGACTCGGATATAAAGGCTTTGTCTGATATGCTTCCATCCGATATGACAGATGCCTTTCGTCTTGAAATTATGACCTTAATTGAGAGGATGAAGAAATTGAAGGTAAACAATAAGAAAGCATACGCAATAACATCTTTGCGTAACTATATAATGCAGAACAAGCCTGAAAATACTGTTGCTGAATCTGCTGATCCATTGTCGGAAGGCTCGACTGAAAATACGCAGTATATAATTAAGGTTCCTGACCCTAGTAATGAAGACATGGATAAATGGGAGAGCTTCATGGCCGGGATAAAAGATAGGGTAGGGAATATCGCTTTCCACACATGGTTTTCCTGCATGAAGCTGTATTTTATATCAGAAAAAAATCTTACTGTATTAGTTCCGACTCACTATGTATATGAGTATCTTGAAGCTAATTATATAGATGCTATCAGGGCTTGCGTAAAAGAAGTTTTTGGAGAGCATACTGAATTAAGTTACAAAATAGGATAAACTTTAAAACATCTGATTATGAAATTCAGATTATTGTTTTGGTAAAGGCGCAAAACTGCTTTATGAAGTCAGGAAATAAAAAAAAGAACACATGAAATGTAAGGAACACAATACAATTAGAGCTTGTGATTTTATTCTGAAGTTGAAGAAGATAATAGCTTCTTATGAATTAAAAACTTATTATTTTGGATGGGATAACTACTACCATATCACTTTGATGGAGGATGGAATACGACTGGTTGTAGCTTCTAGTTGGTATGATCCGGATGATGACGTAGATTTACCAGATTTAAATGCTAATGTATATTTTTATAAAATAAAAGATAAAGACATTGTTTTGTGTGACGGAGATGAAGATGATGACGGATCAGATATTCTTTATCCTATGGAAAATGCCGATAGATTCTTGAGAGAATTTGAAAGGGTTCTCAAAGAATTTAGTGAATATAAAAGTAGTCCTACTGTTTCTCTTGACGAAGTTTATACTTCAATCACTTTAAAGCCGAATGGATTTGTTTTATCTATTGACGTAGAGGAATTTAGAGTATGGGATGAAAAACAAAGATTTAAACGTAGTAAGGAATATACTTGGGATGAGTCTAAATGTAAGTTTGGTGAAATATCACGAGAATGAATAACAAAATAAAAATCCCGGAACGGAAAGCACCGTCCCGGGATTTTATTTTCACTCCACATAGTCCTTCGTGTCGACGCAAAGCTCTACTTTTTGTACATCGGTCAGTTCGACGAAGACCGCATACCAGTTGTTCAGGAATGGGCCGTAGGTAGAATAGTGAAGCTCCTCCGTTTCAAGATTTATGTTCCGGAAAATATTTCGTTTTTCCTGCTGCTCACGGAGCCAAGCCAGAAACTTCTGCATGTGCATCTTCGCTTCCTGAATGGCTTCGTATGACTGCTGCTTGTCGGTAGGATTCATATTTCCCGTTTTAACGAGAAAATAAACCACGTGCACAGGTTTGTCCAACCCTCCTTTGATTGTTCCGTCCTGGGCAAATTCGTAGCCCACACAAGGCGATTTCAAGTCGGGCAGCTTGCTCATGAACGAAGGAATAGCTACAATGTTGTCGAAAAGGAAAAACCGTTTGTTCTTTCCGGTTTCTCCGGGCGTATGAAGCATGGGCTTGTACTTCGTGGCCCATTCTTCAATGATTTCTTTTAATTCTGTCATAATTAAAATTTTGTGGGTTTTCTTATTTCTTTATCCAGTAACATTATAAATCCGATAAAAGCAAAAGCCAGTAACGAAAGCCATATTCCCAATTTCCCTAATTCAGCATAAAGTAGCATGACTATCATAGCTGCTGTGATAATTCCTCCCAGAAGATTAGTCAGCTCCGATTCTTTTTGGAACATGAGGAAGACACCCAGAAGAAGGATAGCCAGTTCTATTCTTATCTGCTGGAGAAAATACATCCCTACCAGCAAGAACGTGTTCGACAATATTCTAATTATCGTTTTCATTTCATCCGGAATTTATAATCACTTCGTTTAAACTCGTCCTGGAAAGAAACCAGTACGCCGTTTTCGATGAAGTCCTGATAATAGGAAGACACGAGCACTTCCAGTCGCCGGAGCTGGTGACGCACCTCCATGGCAATGATAGGTCGTGACTGTCGGTCGCCTTCTTCTTTCCATATCTGATAAAGCTGGTTGAAACGGGCATCCTTGCTGCGTTCCACATCTTCGATGGGCTGTCCCGCACCGACACCCATATCCACGAAATACAGGTAATAGTTGAAGAAGAAGGAAATCTTCTTTGTGTCACCTCCGGCCCCATTGAAAACCTTGGCATACATGCGACGGTAAGCCTGTCCGGTGCTTTTTTTAGCTGCCGGCGTATTGCGGTACCCGATGTACGGACCGGGGAATCCCCCCGGCCATACATGCTGTGTCTCGAAGTTGGTCTGAAGCTGCCGGATCATGTTGTTGGCCCAGTGCGTCAGGTCCAGAAACTCCTCTTTGACCGCCTGACTGATGGTTTTCTGTTCTGACATGGCTTATACGTAGTTTAATGGATTTTCAAAAATATCTTTTATCATTTCCTGTTTGCATCCTTTGAACCATTTGAAAGGTTCTTTGCAGTAACTGATACCGATGGTTCCGGTTATAGCATAAAACGAAATTAGAAGCGGGAGCACAGGGTCACGGTAATTTGACGAAAGGTTTGCCGGGTTGTTTGACTCTTTATAGAATCCACATTCCAGTGCAATTTCATCCACCTTATCTTTCAATACTTTGGCGTAACCATTTTTATTTGATTGCTTTTTCATACATTTATACTTTTATGTTTTTATACAAAAGTAGTTTTTCTTTTAAACCAATATGGCTTCCCAGACTGATTCCCTTTCTTATAACTTCCCGGGTATCCTTTTTCTTTACTTACCACATGAGCTATCATAAGATTATCAGTAGCGTGTGCTTTTGTATATTCCTGGTCTTTCTTCAATCCAAGTTCTTTTGACTTTACCCTTAGTTCCCATGCTGTGACTCCCAATATTTCCTGAATTTCTTTGTTAGTAGTAGTAGGGTAATATTTCTTTAGTTCCTCAATCATAGAAGGACTCCAGAATATCTTTATATTATATTTAGTACGTTCGACAATCCTTCCGGTATTTTTATCCAAGAAAATGCCAGTTTCTCTGTGATGCTTTTTTCTGTATCTTTCCCTTTCCTGAGCACTTGCACATTTCTTGCAGATGGATTGTGGTTCCCCATGCTTTACCTTGAATCTGTCAATTGGAAGTGTTTCTCCACATTTTTTACAGATTTTCTCAGTACATATTTTATTCCGTTTTCCCATGGCTTATATTGAATAGCCTAATTTTGACATGTTGTTATTCACTCTTTTATCAATTTCTTCATAAACTGACAGATACATGTATTTCTTCCCGTTATACTTCTTCATTCTTCTGATGGAAGAATATAGCCCATCAACATTTAAGTTCATTTTTCTTGCACATTCGACCGCAGATAAAAAGACTTCTTTCGTTTCCAGACAAATTACTTTTTTACCTAAAGGTTTAGAAGACTTTATATGAGGACCAAAGTTACTTTCAGGATCATTGATAAGACGTAAACACTTCTCCCTTGATAATTCCCTTTGTTTTTCCTGTCTCTCTTTAGGCCAGCTGTTAAAGCCTTTGTTTGCTTTATTCCCTTTCACAAAGCGTCCTGTAGCAATATCAATATTAGGATTTATTGAAAATTTCAAATCATCCAACCGTTGCTCTTCATATATTTTTCTGAAATCTTTTTCATAATAAAACCTCAGACCTCTACATATCGCTCCTCGTAAGCAACTGTCAGTTATAGAATTTCTGTCTATATTACTAATACTGGCTGCCAGTTTTATAGACCCGAAAAATCCAGCAACGGTTCCATTAGGATTTACCGCAACTACCGGACGATTGCTGCCGACTTTTTTGATTCCCATTTATCTGTTTTGTCTTTAATTTGTTTAAATAATATCAAACATATTTTTCATTCAACTCGTATTTTACTGAATAACTACAATAAATATACTAAAAGATATTCGATTTATTTATCTTTGTCATTCAATAATTTATGAATTATTTCTATCTTTAAATGTAATAATTGTAAGCTTCATGAAAAAAGATAATATGGTAGATATAAAGGAGTTTATTACTCTTATTTTAATTAGTGTTTTACTAGGTTCTTTACTAGGTCAAATAGTAAAATTCCTAATATGAGATATATTTGAAAATCAATAGGAGAAGATGTATTTGTCATAACAGTATTTTTGTCATAATGTTTAATTTAACAAATTTGTCAAATTAAACATAATTAGGTTTATGTCAAAATTATATCATCCCGTATTATCTGATAAAATTGGTGTGAACATGTATCCTTTTCATCGGTTTTTCTACGTTAGAAAGACCTTCAATGACATATTTCATATTCTCCACCAAGGAAGCAACCGTTTCCATACCTTCTGCATCCTGTTTTGTATCTCCAGTCTCGTCGCTGTAAAGCTCGTTCCAGTATTGCGAGCCGACCACAATCATGGAGTGCATGAGAAAATACATGTTCATCCGGCTGAATGCAGACGTGTTTCCGCTTCTTCTGGACACGGTGATTCCGGCCACCGGCTTATACATCATCAGCTTTGGATTGGAATAGAACAGACGGGTAAGAAACGCATCCATCTGGCCGCTTATGCTTGCGTAATAAACCGGACTCACAAAGATGTATCCGTCGTAATTGCCGGCTATGCGAACGAAGTTGTTCACGCTGTCTTCCGTCTTGCAGAATCCTCCGCGCTTGCATGACCGGCACGCATCGCACTGTGCAACCTGCTCTCCAAGCCAGAAAATATCTACCTGCATCCCTTTGGCAAAACGTTTGATAAACCTTGCCACATTTCCGCATGAGCGATTCTCATGCGGGCTTCCATTTACTACCAATATGCGTATCATTCCTTGTCACTGATTAATGCGTTTCCGCAGGTGATTCTATCGGAGTCTTCTTCTTTCGACGGAACAAATACGATGACATCCCATCCTTCTTCCAGCAGCGGCTGTTCGAACTTGCGGTACACATCGTAATCGGAATATCCGGTTACTTCAAAACCGTTTTCAATGGCCGAGCTGGTTTCATGAATCGGAGTGATTTTTACGATAAACTTCTTTTGTCAAACAGCGCAGATAGCTCCTTTGCATCGAGAATGGTTTGTGCCGTAACTGGGAAGTTCAGAGTGTATTTTCTTCCTTTCGGCATAGGAAGTTCTTTTGCCAATGCGGAAATCTCCTGAAGCGAAAGGCTTTTCCCGTCAAACAATTCGTTTCGCTGTGCTTCGTCGGTAGAATTGATAGAGAACTGCAGTCCGGCTTCTCCGTGGTAGAACTCGTTCTTGATGTCGCACCAGGTAAGAATAAAATCTTTCAGTCGTTTGTTGGCTTTTGGCAGCATGGTGGATACAACCGGATGAACGGTGTCTGCCATTAGTCCGCATCTCTTTACTATCCATTTCAGCTGCAGAGCAAAGGAAGGCACGTTTTCATTCCAGGTAGGCTCTCCCATTCTGGCGAAATGTACGTTGAATCTTTCTGTGTGGAGTTCCGATTCATTTTCAATGATAGTTCTAATCTGATAGGCAAGTTCTTCCAGCGAAGCGTTACCATGGAATCCGAAACGGGGTACGTCGCAGAACTTACATTTCATCGGGCATCCTTTCTGCGTAGAGATGGTTGCCACCCATTTCTTGCTCAAGTCGACTTCTGTGTTGGCCACACCGTTTATTTCTTTCGTCAGGCCCAAGAAATCGGCCTTAATATTGTTTTCCTTTCCGTAGTCTCCCACGGTAAGAAATTCCAGCTTCTTTTCTGAATCTACATAAATCTTTCCTGTGTGTGTCTTGATTGTTTTCATTTTTCTTCTTTTTGTGGTTTTGGTTATTATGCTACTTTAAAATGTTTTTCTGATAATCTTAGACATAAGCATTCACAAAGGACGCGAGCCATATTTACCTCTACGGCATTTCCGATAAACTTCTTCTGGTCAGCTTGTGTACCGACAAGAATATAGTTTTCAGGGAAACCCATAATCTTTTTCAGCTCGTCTATGCGAAGCATACGCATCTTTATGTCTGCCAATCCATACACAAGCATAAATTGCTTGATTTTTACAGTCATCGGGCTGTCTCCATTTTCTATGCAGATACCTATGCCATCTTTTGTGTTGACAAGGTAAGGAGGCATTTTATCCATTCTTGCTATAAGCGTGAAGCATGGATCATCTACTGAACCTCCTGCACTGCAAAATTGCGGGTTCATCAGAAAGTTTTTCGTTTTACAAGTAACCATGCTGTATTTGGGATTGGTGGTAATAGCTCCTAACGGTTTTTCTATGGAAGCTGCACTCGAAGCACCAAACTGCTGGTCGATAAAAACGGGTGTAATCATTCTTTGTTTTGGTACGGTTGTTACTGCAGGACATGGCTCGTTAACACTACCTAACTGGCCACCTCCTGAATAATAGTTCATAAAGAATGGAGTAACTAAAGCAAGACGATCCTTTGTGGTTACGGTAGGAGCAGGACTATCTACTGAATGATTATTCCCGTTACCATAATAAGCCGAAACGAAAGCATGATGGTCCTTGCAGGTAATTGTTCCTGCTGGCTCTTCTACAGAAATATTCTTACTCCCAGGATGTCCGCTGTACTGCTTTGATAGGAAACTTACTTTTGCCAAAGCCAAGCGACCCTGCGTAGCCACAGTTGGGCATGGCTCGTCAATGCTTGGAGATTGATATTTACCTGTCCGGCTCATAGAGTTGTATTTTACTATAAAAGCATCTTTCCCACCGGCCACAAACTTAATCAGACCGGCATAAATACGTTCAAGCGTCTTCTCTGCCAATGGTTTCTTCCTGGCGAATATACTTTTACCTTCGTCCGTAAAGTCCAGCACATCCTTTACAGGATTCCACTTTTCAAGTCTTCCCATCATATCCGTTTTACCATCCTTACAGTGTGTAGCATCCGGGAATACTATAGGAAGACCACGCTTAGCAAAAATGCCGAAAAATCTCTTACGGGTAGTATATGCTCCATAATTAGCCGCATTCAATATCTTCCAATCGAAGTCATATCCGTATTTCTTTACGTTTCGTTTCCACTTCTCATAACAACGACCTTTATCTTTGCTTACCGGATGGCCTTTTTCGTCCATGTCTCCCCAGCTCATAAATTCTTCCACGTTTTCGATTTGAATATAGTCAGGGTTTATGGCTTCAATGTAGCGGAAAAGATGTTCGGCCAGTGTCCGGCTGTCTGCATCGCGAGGTTGTCCGCCTTTTGCCTTGCTGAAATTGGTACATTCCAGCGAAGCCCATAGAACTACATACGCATCCGGATATTGCATTTTCATCTTCTCTACATGCGCTACCAGTCCTGAAAGCTCCAGCGTTCGGATGTCTTCAGTGAAATGAAGCGCTTCCGGATGATTCGCTACATGGCTGGCGATGGCATTAGCATCGTGATTTACACAGGCTATTACTTTTGCGCATTGTGATTCGTTGACACGTGCATTTTCTACACCGGTAGAAGTTCCTCCGGCTCCACAAAAAAGGTCGATGTATAATAAATTTATCATTTTATCTGTAAAATTTGGAATGTGAGTGTGTACCCTTCGGACGCACATTCCGGTTAAACTTTGTATGGTACTTCTTACCGTTCTTCCGGGGTACGTGACGGTTCTGGCCGACAATACTGAAATAGAACGGCACATGGCGTGAGGTGTGGCGGTTGCGGTTGGCTATCTCATGCTGGCTCTCATATCTTTCCTGGTCGTAATAATTTCTTCTGACAACAAGAATCTGTGAGTCTACAATGTTTTGTCTGAAACGCTCAAACTCTGTGGTATATGGAATTTCTATTGTAGCAGTGTACGATTCTTTCCCGTATGTATTACTGTCCAGATAAATATCCTTTTCTTTAAATATCTCGTCGGAACACAGATCAACAGCTATCGGCTTATCACTCATAAAGAATACCGGCACATTATTAGTGCGTGAATTTCCCGGCCATTCTTTCTGGGTATTAAGAATACTATCGGCACACTTTGAAAGTGCTTCTGCGGATAAAATACTTGCGTCAGTAAGGTTACTTACCGCTTGAGCCACACTATTTACGGATTCCATAAATAGAATTTGCTGTTCATTGATAAGTTTTATAACAGCCTCTTTTATCCTATTCTCCGGTAGTTTGCTTGCAACGGAAATAATATGTATGGCCTCCAGAACTTTTTCTTCGTTCAGTTCCGGATATTCTTCTTCATCAGGGAACATACTTTCCTTATATTTGAATCCAAGCTGCGCACGCAACCAGTCCCTATATTTTTTATTTCTGTTCCACATAAATTATCCACCTATTTCACCTTTCAACCGCTTAATGGCAAGGTTTCTTGCCTTGATGGTTCCTTCCTGCTCGCGTACTTTTGTTTGGAGCGATGAAACCCGGCGTTGCAATTTCTCCACCGTGGGCGTGTTGTTCCGCTCATAGTTCAATTCTGCCTGAAGCTTTTCCACTTTCTTCTCCAGTTCCGCCGTGCGTGCCTGTTCGCGCCGGTAGTCCCGGCAGAGGTACTTGAAAAGTATCTCTACCGGAATGTCCAGTGCCTTATTCCACTTTTCCATCGCCTTCCTTCTGTTTGATGTACCAGTCGAACTCTTCCAGCGGTTTGTCCACCACAGAAATATAGTCTTTCTCCCGTTTCAGAACGCCTTTGTTGATAAGCTGCTGAATGAGTTTCAGACCGCTTCCGTAACCGTAATGAACATTCAGCACATTTATTGGGGCTGTTCCTATACATTTCCTTCCGTCTTTCCCGGTAATGCCTAGGTTGTGGCATACACGGGCAGCCGCCGACAATTTCTCATAGTCGTATTCCTCGAACTCAGGCTGTACTTCAGCTTCGGTCTGATACGGATATACGTCCATGATGGCGGTTTCTGCTACGGAAGCTATCACGTAATCGGCCATAGTACCTTTCATGCCTTCGTCCAGTTTCTTCACCGCATCGCGAAGGTCGGCAGCCTGTACCAGAATGTTGGTGGCTGTCTTCTTCTCCGCACCGCTTTTCTCGTCGATGGTGATAAAGTACAGCTTGCATTTGTACCAGATGCCGGCTCCTTCCTCGTCGGTCGGGAATATCTCGCTGTAGTTGGCCCGCTTGATGTCGGTCACTGTGAACTCTCCTGTAATAAATGGGGTTACTTCCTCAATGAGACGTGCTTCGGCTTCTGTAAAGCTAAGTGCGTCTACCAGATAGGGCTCTGTCACTTTCTTGTTCATCCCGTTTTCCGCTACCTTTTCGTAGCGGATTTTTCCTTCAAACCATGTGTGCATCATAATTTGTCCTCCATTATTTTTTCGCGTTGGGCAATCATGGCATCGGCAAAATCATAGGCCATCTTAGCCAACCATTCCTCGTCGTATGCTATCACTGATTTATATTCCAAACCAAATAATTTTTTTATCTTATTTTTAAAAGTCATGTATTCTGATACATTTTTCTGCATCAATACCTTCATCGCTTCCATAGCGATGTGGTCTCTGCTGATATTACTTCCTGCCATAGTTATTTTATTTAGATTGTTGTTTTCTGATCCAAAGAATTGTCATCACGCAATAGTTGGCCAGGTCCAGATAAGTATCTTCCAGCCTTTCGTCCTTCACCTGTCCTTCACCATTATTTTTAATCAGGGAATTTATTCTTCGAATTTTGTCACCGATGCGGATTTTGGCTACCAGGAGCCCGTCTTCGTCCATTGACTTTTCAAAGGCGTTTCCATAGTCGGCGTTCTTTTTGCGATAGGTGTCAAGCTGTAGTTCGCTAATTTCAGCCATAGACAATCCATCCAAAGTTCTGTTCTTATAAGCGGAACGAGCTAAGCCAGCAATATGAAGTAAACTTTCTGTACGATATAAATCGGATGCGGTCTTTTTAAAACAATCTTTATACAGAGCATTTATTCTATCATGCTTGAATCTTAAAGTCCCATCTGCCAGCGCATCGTAAGGTTTAAGTTCATTCAGTACCGCTTCAAACTTCGCAATCATTTCTTCCTCGGTTTCTTGCGCGGGTTTCTCCGGTTGTTTCTCTCCTTCTTCGTTATCAGAAGGTATATTTACCAGTTCAGGCAGTTCTTCCAAAAAATCTTCCGGAACGTCGGCTATGTTCCGACCCCACTGACCTACCTCATACCAGAATACAGGCTTACCGGACTTGTGGAGTTGACGTGTATTATGCACTTTGTAGATTGCAACCTGAGCGTCTGAAATACGTTCCAAATCATATTCTTCCAGATGATAAATGAGGGAATTATTCACCAATTTAAGCGCGTCGTAATCTTTCAGCTTTACTACCTGACCGACACTGAATTTTGATACTTTAATTTCTCCGTCCATATATTTTGCTATTTTAGTTCCTGATGGCTGTTTATTGCCTATTATTTTTCTGAAATCAAGCTGTGGAAGTCTTAAATGTTCCCTGACTTTCAATGTGTCAAAATCTTTGCTATTGAAATCCGTACATATTCCGACGTACATCTTTTCAAATTCACTCGGAAGAAACGGATGGCTTGCAAATACGCCTTCACCCGGTTCTTTAGATATGTTTTTGATATAGTTACATATCGCTTCTTTAGCTTTCGCAGCATTAATTTTTATCTTCTTTTTCTTCTTTCCCATCTTCTTCTGATTTATCGTTGTTATCGTTATATACTTTCTCCATTTCGCGGAAAAGGCGTTTATAAACCTCCGGGAGTGTGCCTTTCTCTTTTGTATCACGTAGGGAAGCAAACAGCACGTAACGGGGGTCTGCACCCAGCATCTTACCCACGTCCATTACAAGCGGACCGACGGCTTTCTCCGCATGGGGATAGGATGCCAGGTCGCCCATGGCCTCCAGTTCCAGCAGCCGGTCTGTTCCTACACCTGCCATGGAAGCAAACTTTTCGCGGGTATAACCGTGCATCTCATACATGGCACGCACGCCCTGACCGAGGTTGAGTTCGTATCGGCATCCGTCTTTTAGTGCGAGCTGACTCACTTTGACCGTTTTCAGCATACGGAGTGTACGCGCCATTACGTCGGCATCCGCACGCGCTATGTATTCTGCCATAGCCTTCTTTGTGCCAAACACGTTGTACAGATAGCGTAGGGTAAGCATACTCAGTGTGCCGTGATTGCGGTAGACTTCCTGACGAAGCTTTCTGAGAGTAATGGATTCGTTTGTTTCAGGTACTGTGCGGATATGGTCTTCCAGGCATAGGTGACGGAACTTGTCAATCACGCTTTCGCCTTCTGCCTTTGCATCGGGCAACATTTCCATGACATCGTACACCTCATAGTCGTCCGATTCAGGAAGAGGGATCGAAGCGATTTCATTCAGCAGCATACGCACGTTGTTCGTAGTGCCCATGCGTGCCATCAGTGTGCGGTAGTCCTGAAAGCAGAGCCCTTCTCCGGCCATCTTCATGCGCAGACTGGCGATGACGTATTCTATAAACTCTACCTGTAGCGAAACGATTCCGCTCTCCACCAGTTTCAACAGGTCGTCTTTCACCAGCTCCATCTGGAACTGTGCGGTCAAGGTGCGCACATCCGTTCCCTCCTTATCGGGTATTTCAATGTTTCCCACCATCTCACGCAGCATATCTTTCACCGCAGCCATCATCTTTTCGTTGTGCTGGCTTTTCTGCCGGTTCACCTTCCCTACTCCGTTGAGCAGTCCGTCCACCTTCCGGCACATGCAGTCGTAGAACTCGATTCCGGTGGTACACATCATGGCCACCATCTCCATGTTCGATACAAGGTCGCTCTGGCGCACGTTGCACTTGTCGAGTGCATTTTTGGTAGCAAAATAAATGAGGTTGATTTTTTCTCCGTAGGTCTTCCAGAAGATGTTCTGAAGCTTCTGTGTCAGTGTGCCGCCCCCCCTCATGAAACTTCCGGACAGACCGGGGTGGATGGTTTCTGTAAAGGTACGAACCTGAATGGCATCGTGCGCATTGCATCGCTTCATAAGGTCACTAGACAGATTTACCAGTTCGTTGGCCCTGCGCTTCATGTTGTGACGCATCAGTCCGCGTTCCTTCAGGCAGGAAACCACTTCGTAGATGTATTTCTGAGTGATATTGGTCATCATGATTTCCACCATGAGCAGGTGGGCGTTCAGAATGTCTGCACTGGCCATGCGCTGCTGTGCAGTGTAGCGGTCAAACCGGTTTCGTTTGACGGGAATCATGGATTTCGGACGGCTGATAGAAGCCGCAAGCCCTGTTTCAGAGCTTTTCCCCTTCATGGGTAAAATGGTGGAGGGAGCCTGCAAGAAAGGATTGTTTCCCAGATTCCCTGCCGGGTTTGTAAATTCGTTCATATCGCTAAATGATTAATCTGTTCGTATTAAAAAGGAAGATCATCCTTTTCGTCAGTCATATTAAGCGTTCCCTGCGTAGGCTGCTGTGGGGCCGCTTGTGCTGGCTGAGCGGGTGAAGGAGCAGAAGCCGGTGCGGGCTGGCTGCCGAAATCGTCGGGCGAAGTAGGAAGCGGAGCAGACGATGATTCTGCCTTCCGTCCGAGCAGACGGAAATCGCGTGCCCATATTTCGGATACATAGCGTTTTTCTCCGGTTCCTTCTGCCTCGTAGCTTCGTGTGCGGAACTCCCCTTCCACATATACCTGCGAACCTTTGCGGGCCAGCTGGCTGATAATTTCGGCCAGATTGTCCCAGGCCACAATGGGAATCCATTCCGTATATTCCTTTGTTTCTCCATTTTCCTTGTTTTTCACTTTCCGGCTGCAGGCGATGGAGAAACTTGCTACCTTGTGTCCGCTTTCCAGCACTTTATAATCGGGGTCTTTCCCCAGATTACCGATGAATGTACATTTGTTTATCATATCGTTTCTTTTAAATATTCAGTCCCACGCCGGGGAGTCGAACCCCTGAAATGTGAATTTGTCAAAACTTTAAAACTAAACATTATGGAAAACGTGCGCCGACGCACTTCACGCGGGAGCCATTTTATTCAACTTGGCTATTTAGATAGTTATTTCGTAAGTTTAAGAAATTCAGGAACAACACCGTATAATGGTGTCTTACCGTCCCATTTTTCAATAAACTGCTTTTGAAGAATTTCTTTAGTTAAACCACGGCTTTGAATCAAAAGCTGTTCTGTACGAAGTTGTTCCAGTTCGTTACGCTTTTTTTGTTCTTCAATTTGCTGGTCAAGAACGGAAATATTGGTATTTACTTCGTTACGACTGTCTATCTTTTCTCTTACTTTATTTGAAAATTCAAGCTGAGCAGAGAAGCTTCTCAATTCAAGACCTCTATCATTAAATTCTTTCCTTACTATTTGTTCCAGATTTTTTTCAAAAGCAAGAGAACCTCCGTCTGCCATCAGACTGTCTGTCTTATATTTCCTGCTTTCTTCTTTTATCAGGTCATACATTCGTGGCTCAAGTATATTATCTTCAAGTGAAGTCATAAAATCGTTTCCTCCACCGATATGCTTGTTGTCGAATACTACATCTACCGCACGGCTCTTAACAACCTTATATGAATATACCGGACATGCTGTAAACTCTGTGTTGTCCGCAGCTTTTAAAATAACCGGCTCTTGGAAACCTCCACGTTGGTCGAACAGCGGAACTTGAAAAAGTTCTGTACCAGGTTCCCATACAGATACTTTACCCGATACAATCTTGAAGTCTTCTTTCCCATTTTTACCGTAGTTTTCCATTAATACACCTGCATAGTTAGGTGCTACACGAGAACATGCGGAGAATAATACTATTCCTATTACCGCAATAATTAAATTAATCGTTTTTTTCATAAGTTTTTTTGATGTGTTTATAGATTAAATAAATAGATGCTAGCAGAGTCACGCATATAACTGCAATGCCAAGCCAAGCTGATACATGATTGAAAATCCGGTTCCCGATAAACAGGCCGGAAGCTATGCAAATTGCTTTTATAATTGCTTTCTGCTTACTTGTAAGTTTGATTTTTGTTTTTCCCATTTTATTTGCATTTCATTACATCACAAAAATTTTCGCTGTACAAATTGTCTTCCCCAGGATTTCCCTGAAACCATATCTGAATACCCAGGAATTTCGCCACCCTGAACTCGATTCTTGCTCCACGGCTTGACTTCCAGTTCTGCTGCAGGTAGATGTGACCGCAACGGGAAAGCAGCAGAATGTCCCACACCATGTGCATCCAGTACGGGCGCGATGGTTTCAGTCCGAGAATGATAGGATTTACGGGAGTGAAACCCATCGCGGCAATCTCCTGATCTGCATTCTCAAAGTTCTTGTATGCCTGCAGGTAGGAAAGACCGCCTATTTTACCGGAGTTATAGCATTTTATGTTTTTCTTTGCCATGTATTTCAGGTTTTACAAAGGGCTCCGCACGGATGCGGAACCCTGAATTTACAAATACCTTTTCTCACCCAACATGTCATTGTATGACATGGCAAATGTAACAATTTTAAACCAAAATTGCATTAAAATTGTTGCTAAATTTCATAAAACATCCGATTTTACATGGATTCTTGCTGATGTAAAAGATGCAATACGCTGAATAAGTGATAGATAAATGCCGTCTTTGTCTTTTATGGTAAGAACGACGCTTCGTTCTACTCCTTTTTTGGCATTCCGGATAGATATTTCGGGCTCTTTTCCTGCTTCAATCCACTCCATGAGTGCGGCCGCTGTGTACGACTGTTCGAAGCATAGAACGTAGGTCCGGTTGGCGAGTGTTAGCATAGAGTAAGGTTTACCAGTTCAATAATGAAAAACGTCTGGAATGTTTGGGATGCAGCATTTCCATTTTCCGCAGTCGTTCGTCGTCAATCACCACATTCGGTACATCGCACGAGTCGCAGGATGGTTTCATCACACGCACAATACCGAGCGCGACGGCCATCACCAGCAGGCGCTCGGCTGAATCGAGCGTGGCCCCTTCGTATCGGCTTCCGTGACCGCGTGCCAGAATCCATGGAGCGCCTTCCGGACGATTGCTGTAACGCATCACGCGAGGAAGTCCCTTCACAGCCGAAAGCACAAACATATATTTTTCTTCCAGCCGGCTACGGCAAAAGGTATGCGCACCTTCCGTAAGTCCCGGAACGGTTACGGTTTCTCCGCATCGCTCGTTTGTGCGGTAGGTGGCATACTGGTATATGTGGTTTATTGTATCGGTGGTGACGTTCATGGTTTAAATAAATCTCCTTGTATCAGTTTACCGTTTGCGGTATTAATTCCTTTCTGGGCTGAAAATATTCTTTCCTGAGAAATGTCGAAATACTTCTTTTCTTTCTCATATCCGATAAAGTTACGCCCTGTATTCATGCAAGCTACACCGGTCGTTCCACTACCCATACAGTTGTCCATCACTGTATCACCTTCGTCTGTGTAAGTTCGTATGAGATATTCTAAGAGTGCTACTGGCTTCTGTGTAGGATGATAAAAGCTGTCATGCTCTTTGGGAATATCTATTACCGATAGCGGATATTTCTCGTTGGTAAATACAGTATCTACTACCTTGAAATCTCCGTAACATTTGTTATTTGATTGAACTCCTCTTACATTTCTTCCGTGATTCTTCTCCCCTATTGTCATTTGAGGATGATATACAGGAAGCTTCTGGTAGAATACCGCTATATCTTCGTGATTACGTAACGGCATACGGTTAGCATTTAGGAATCCGGATGAACGTGTACCTTTCTTCCAGATTAAATTGTATCTCCACATTTTTGGATTGCTAATCATCAGACGGGCTGTAAACATTCCCTGACAGAATAAGATAATAGCACCGTTTGGTTTTATCAGTCTGCGATACTGACTCCAAAGTTCATCAAGAGGAAGTTCCGTATCCCATTTTGCATGAGGATTCTGTTTATTCAGCACACCATACGGAAGATCACATATAATACAGTCCAAGGAATGAGCTTCCAAAGAAGCCATTCCTATCATACAATCCATATTGAAAATACTTGCTTGCGGCATACCACTATCTCACTACAAGATTATTCTTTTCAACCAGATGCACACAGTTTATTTGAGCCAGGCAGTCGGCCAGCGGAGTGTGTCTGTCCGCCACCTTCGGAGGAAGAAGACCTGCACTATCCAGAGCATCCATGTTGTAAAAACTATTCAAATTATTAAAATCTATTCTGTTTTTTGCATAAGTCACGCAACCCTGAAAGGACTGCTGTACCTTATCGGACGCAACAACCGCCCGCTACCGGTTATCTGACTGATACAATCAGAATCACCGACTACTTTTCTTAAAATGTTTACTGCTCCATTTACATCGGCATTGATGTATCTGCCTGTAGAAGAACGGAACAGTCCACGTTTTACTCTCTTTCCGATATACGACTCATGTTTCCCGATTTCTTCCTTTGCAAGCGCATCACACTTTGATGTATAGGATTCTTCATTTTCCACGAACCGTATTCCAGCCATTCTACATTTATATTTCAGATAGGAAGCCAGTCTCGCAAACGGAATCTGCACAAACTTCTGATTGTTGCGCTTTCCGATGTTTACCGACTGCTTCCAGCCGGTGTTGTAGCCTACAACTAAGTTTCCTATTCTGTTTTCTATAAGATGATTGACTATCATGCGGCTGTATTTATGAAATGCGTCCTCAAAGTATCTGTCACGCTTTTCATAAAGATTTTGCATTCGCTTTGTAGCTTTCTTTATTCCCTGCTTGTCCTTTATGCTTTTCAGCTTTGCAAGCTGACGGTTAAAGTTCCCGTTGTAAGACTTCAGGAACTTGCCGCTGTAAAGAAAGCTGCCTTTATCCGTTACCATCGTAGCCAGATTATCGATGCCTAAATCTATTGAAGCGTATTTGGACTTGTCTAAATCTGCATCTTTAACCTCTTGACGGTAAACTATTTCAACTTTCAGTTTCTTGCCGGAAGGAAGTATCCTTACCTGCTGAAAGTTCTGAATACGTTCCTTGTACTTATCCCATTGAGGAATAAGAATTTCCAAATCTTTTGCAAGTCGGATTTTCCCATTTTTTATAATTGCAGACTGATTCGGATAATACAGGTTGAACAGGCCGCTTCGCTTTCTGAAAGACGGTAGCTGCGGCATAGCCTTATATTTAGCAGGATTTGTTTTGAAATCCTTTATAGCCTTGCAGTATGCTTTTATGTTCTTGTCTAACACCTTTAGTATTTGTTGCGATACCTGAGCTTTCAGGAGCCTGTAATTTATCTCTCCCTCAAGGTTAGGCGTATTCTTCATCAGCTTATCCATATCGGCATACCACAGCCATTTGTTCTCATTCTTGAGAGTCTGACGGAACAGGTATAAAGCCTGATTGTAGAGGTTATTTGAAACCTTGCACAAGTTTACAAGATGTTCTGTTTGCGGTATGTAAAAGCTATAAATCAAGTTCATTTTTCAAGTCCTCCTTTATCAGTTCCATTTTCTTTTTCCGTCTTCTTGAATACATCTTCTTCGTTGTAGTCATATAGCAACCAGAAAAATATTAACCGGATTCATTCTTCTTTTTGTAAATCGGTTTATCCCGGAGTGCGTCCATCGCCATGTCGGCCTTGCGCACCATAGCCAGCGTTTCCGAAGCATAGAGGTCGCCGGCAGCCATGCGTGCCAGAAGTATTTCTCGGTATTCCGCACGCGAAACTACTTCACCAATTACCGGAGGCTTTCGGAAAAGATTTACCTGATAGCTCATACCTTCTTCCGTTTCGATTCAAACTCCTGGCGGAGTATGGTTTCGTATTCCTCTCCCAGCGGATAGCGGCTGCACAGGTACGCCTTTCCGTTGTAGATAAACCACTGAGGAGTGTGCTGTCGGTTTATGGGAATGCCAAACGCTACCCGGAAATCGTCGGAGGTCACGTCCGGCAGGTCCATGATTTTACGTGCTATCTCCTGCCCTTTCTCGTTCTGCATATTCGGTATATATTCTCCCTTACCGATAAACTGGTAGGAAAAAAGGTTGGGAACTCTATGGAACTTCAGGCTTCCGATTCCTACTCCCGGGAACAGCCGTCCCGGACGGTCCGTCCGCGATTCAGCACCCAGACTGGCAGCCAGTTCGTTGGCCGCTTCCACCGCTCTATTCCCTTTCTCAATCAGTTCCTGAATGCAGCGTCCGCGATGCGTGTTCGATAGCGACACCTTGTAGTAATATCTTTTTTCTTCCATGCCGTTTTCAGATAAATTGTTTTACAAGACAAATGATTCCATACAGGCAGAATCCTACTACCAGTACCAGGCCAATCAGTATAAGGCATCCCTGCATGGCCATCTTCTTCAATTCATTCATAATCCACTCCTTTCTCCAGCGTCATGCCGGGAATGTAATACATTCCGCAGGTGTTCAGTTTTTCGAGTGCCGTCTGTATGCTCTTCTGTGAATTGTTCACGTAGTTCACCAGATAAGCTTTCTTCCCGTTGTACATAGCAGGAATGAATACCGGCATCACCTGGTTCCACGGCAGCACACCTCGCGGCACATTACGCATCAGACAGCCGTCTGTGGGAATTTCCTCGGCATCCTTTGGCAGATGTTCAAGAAAAATGTGTGAGTCGCCTTCCTCGGCGAGCGTAGTAATAAGGGGGTTTTGCAGTTTAGAAAACAGAGCTTTGTTAAGCTCCCTGCGTCGTTGGTTAGTATAGATCATTTGCCCTGCTTTTATGGTTAATTCATTGTTTTTCTTTCGCATGGCAAATGTAACAATTTTAAGCAAGAATCGCATTAAAATTGTATCTAAAATTCAAAAAACCACCGGTTCACGCCTGAACCGGTGCTGAATATCAATTAATTGAATTGTATGTTTTTTATCTTCTGTTTTCCTCTTCAATGTTGGCAATCATTTCCTCGTAAACTTGCGGAGTCGTTGCCGGGTCTTCGGTGTCGGTTGTACCTATTTGACGTATCACTACCTCACAGCCCAGAAAGTGAGCCATGCGTAGGAAGTTCACTATGTGCGTGTCTTTTCCCCGAGAAATGTCGCGGATAGCTTCGTAGGAAACGCCCGTATCATTGTCGGCCGTCATGAAGTGAACTCCGCAAATCTCCGCACGGGTGAACAGGAATTTACCTATTTCCTTGGCCGATTTAATGGCGCTGTCCGGATAACGCGGAGGATTTTTCGGCAGATTCAGTGCACGATGAATGTTGTAGCGGCGGTATCTTACCACCAGATAGCCTGCGAAAAGCAGGATAAAGATAATTGAGAAAATAGTTGATCCTTCCATGTTTTTATTATGCTAAAAGTTTAAATTCTGTTGTTCATTAATATTCATCATCCATAGTTCCGCAAAACTTGTCAAGTCTTTTTGTCTGTCTGTATGGACTTTGTTAGGTTTCCCATTGTCTGAGAACTTGATAGCGTTCATTTCAATTGAGGCATAGTCATTCCGATAGTATGCAGCATAAGCTTTATGCTCTTTCAGGTCGTGAAAGAAAATCATTTCAGGGTCGGCCATAAGGTCTCCGTTGCATACTCCGTAATGCGTAAGGCTGATATGTTCCCACCCTTCACCGTTTAAAATGTTTTCAATCACTGCCGGCATATATCCGCGTCCGGCATCCTGCTTGAAATATCCGTTTCCGTTTCTTGATTTTTCGGCAAGGTATGAAAAAATCTGGTACGATTTATCTGATATTGCTTGAACGTTTTTAAACATGACATTTATATTTTTGATTAAGAATCTGTGATTTTTGAAAAATTCCATAGCCAGGTATTTATATAAGGGGCGCGGCTCACGCCGCATCCCTTACACTTTCCCGGCTGATGCCGGGGTGATTATGAATTATGAATAATAAATACTTAAGCTGAGGTACGGTGAATCTGTATTGCCTTACGGCTTGCTTTATCGCTTGCCTTGCGGCTTTATATTCTCCCGTGCCGATTACAGATGTGCAAACACTGTTGTATGTGGTGTTATCTATTTCTTTTCTGTATCCTGCTGCAGGTTCTTTTCTCTGTTTGTTTGCTCTCAGTATCTGGCATACATCATCGAGCAAAGCGGGAATAAGTTCTAATACCTTTGCAACGTCTTCCGGAGTCGGCTGTTTTTCTTCTGCTTTCGGCTGCTCGGTTAAAAGCTCCTGCAGGACATCAAGCAATAAAAGCAAATCGTTAACTATGTTTACGCCTTTTAGCCCTTCAAATTGTTTCGGTAAAGCCTTTCCGAATTCGTTGCACTCTGTTTTAAGAATAAATGAAATATCCCTTAAAATGCTTGTTTCAATACTTTCACCGTCAAATTCAACGCCGTATTTATGTTCGTCGTCTGTATATACATTAAATATTTCTCCCTCCTTTAAGGCTTTATCGTTCCTAATCTTACAATGAGAAATAAAAGGTACTCCGTTAATCTCATATAAACTATATATATTTGTAGAGATTAACGTGAGCCTCGGAAAAATCAGTGATTTTTGCGTAACGTCATAGGCTGCACTATTATTTCCCGGCTCGGCCTGTTCCGGCTGTTCCGGCTGCTGCTGGTTGTGTTCTGCTGCTGGTTGATCCTCGGTGTGTTCGGCCTGTACAGGCTGTTCGGCTGGCTGTTCCTGAGTGTAGAAGGCACGCAAGGCATTACGCACCGCGTCTATACTTTTTTTACTAAATATCCAGCCGGCAACCTTCGAACCGCCAACCGTCAACGACGAATTAAAACGCCCTCCGTGCTGCTTTAATGTATCTTTGATTTCGCGTGTATCACCCACAACGGCAAACGCTTTTTCCGAATAATCTACAATTTTGAAAGCTCCGATTTCCTCGGCTTCCTTGTTGCATTCCTGCGCCGGCTGTTCCTTTGTGCTTTCGCGTTTTGTTTCCTGCTTCTTTCCGGTGTGCTGCTCTTCCTGCCATGTCTTGAAAGCTTCTTCTTTTTCGCGGTCTTCATCGGCTAAAGCTTTTTCTACTTCTGGAGTATAACCAACAAAGACAATACAACCGTATTTAGCTTTTGTAACTATTCCAACGGATAAAAGTTTATCCATTTTTTTACGCATAGTTTTTGGCGCTGAATAATTATTTGCGCTAAAAAATACGCTATCATTATAGATATAATCAGAACCTAATACTAACCCATAATTTACAACATCGGCAAAGTATTGTTTGCCTAACGCTTTTTTAATTGCCTGATGTGCAGGACCTTCCTTATACTTGAATTCAGCGGAACAAGCCCCAGACGCGCGGCGGCTTTTCGGTATCTCCACTTTGAACGGAGTTTTACCGCTGCCTATCACCATGTCCAGATAAAAGCCTACATCGTAATAATCGGTCATTAAATCTGAGCGGTCATAATTGTATGACATGAGATAAGATTCTATATTATTGAACATCTCTTTTGCCCGGTCATTCAGTTCCGGATCATCGGTTATACTGTAGCGCGAAAAGCTATATTTTAATTTCATCTCACCCTTGAACGGGTTAAAATCAGCTTTGAGAAGCCGCACGCAAATACTGTTGTATCCGCTCAGGCTGATAGAGAATGTACAGCCCTTATAAGTTTCTTTTAACCACTTAGCGAAAATTACTTTTAGTTCCTTACGTGTGTACGAACGGTCACGGCGTGATCCGGTCCAGCCGTACTCCTCGTAAACGTGTTGCGTGTACTGCTTGGCGGTTGCACCTTCGTAGTCGTTGGCGTAGCCTGTTGTATCGGCTGCTCCCTTTCGGTCTTTCCAAATGTTGTACAAGTGCTCAAACTCGTTGTTTATTGCCTGCATTACGGCTATATCGCCGCCCTTATCCGGGTGATTGTTCTTTACCAGTTCACGGTATTGTTTCTTCAAATCTGAAAGGCTGGTTATGTTCTGAAAGTGTTTCATGATGATAATCGTTTAGGTTTATAATAATATGTTTCAGGCTCTCATGTAATTTAAAGCGTCATTTACGCTTATTCTTCCCTCTGCAAAAAGGTAGTGCATGAAACAATAGTAGAATGTAAATTCACCTTTTACGCCTGTTATGGTAAACTTTTTACCGTCAAGCTGATTTATATCGCCCTTCTTTTCGTAATTATCATTCAGATATTGGAACATTCCGGAAAGAGTTTCACCAGGAGTCATACCAAAAAATTCCAGATCATCCCCTTTGAATTTTGCGTAAGCTCCGAACCAGTCATAATCTTTAAGGCAGTCTACGATCTGTTGTAATGTAGCGTTTTTCCCGGCTCTTTTGCTTACATACTTTCTGAATGCTTTTACCCGGTTTTCTTTTAAGATACGTTTTGCGTTTTCCTGTACATCCTGGTGGATAATATTCAAACGACCGTTAACTAACTGGTTTAATAAATCGCGGTTTACTTTAATTGTCTTCATATTCATAATCATTTAAAAGGTTTTACTTATTGTTTCTGTTTTATTGATGGGTTATTTCTTTTCGGCTGCTGTGTATGCTGCGTTCATCAGGAACGCAGCCAAAGCAATTACAACTACCAGAGGAAGCCCCCAGCCTGCAAATGAAATTTGCGAACCGAAAGAAAGGGAAGGCGAACGACCAATTAAAAGGGCCGAATAATTGATTATCACAAAAAGGATATTTATAATATATATTGCAATATAAAGAGCTGATAAAGCAAACAATGTGAAGATATATTTTTTCATAATCGTAACGTATTAGAAGGTTAGAGACACAAAGTAATATTAAGCGTATTAACGTCTAAATATCCATCTCGGCAAACCAGGTTTTTAAGAGCTGCCAGAATGTTATTATAAGTGTTCTTGATATGAAGGAAAACCGGGTTTTTGCCTTCTTCTGTTTCTACGCCTGTAAAAACAAAATCATCGCTACTATATGCGTACAGTCCGCAACCAAAATGCAAAGAGTCATTAACTATTATTTCATCGCCTGATTCTGTGTTATCGCTTATGTATGTTGCAAGCTCTTCAAGTGATTGGATAAACACCGGGTTGGCGCTGTGTACTTCTGATGTAATAAGGAAATCAAGGTTAAAAGGTATGCAGTAAGTTTGTAGCGCATTATCGCGGAATCTTAAACCGTCTTTGCTGATCTCTATCAGTTCAGCGTCTACAATACCGTTAGCGCATTCGATTTGATACCAGTTGTTTAAAGTTACGGTTAAACCGCTTTCAGTTGTAAAAACATTTGCTTTCATAAGGTTTGGACATTTTATGAAATTAAACAATAAAAAACGCTCCGATAAGTTTCTAGGCGTCCAAACCACATAACCAAAGTTATGAATGAAACTTAAACGGAGCGTTAATATCTTTATTAACTCGTTTCTATTTTATGACACGTTTGTATATAACGTATCGGGTTATATGATTTGGACACTGCAAATATACTGCTTTTATTTTATCCACCAAAGGAAAGTCAAAGAAAAATTTAAAAAAAATGATATTTTTTTTTGCGGGGTATAGTAATAGAAAAAAATATCCTGTTATCGGATGGATAACAGGATATAAAATTAAAGATTAATACTTGAAATATTCCGGGTAAGCTTTAGCCGCTTGACTGAATGTCATTACCTCGCCTTTTAAATCTAATTTCATTTCGTTGTGCTTCTCGGCTTGCTGCCTGGTGTAATGTACTGAATAATCAATACGCCCGGAAACATCTTTACTTATTACTATATATTTATAGTTGTATCCGTTTTCTTTATATGACCTAAGATTCTTCATAATTAGATACTTTAGTATTATTATCTTTTTCTTTCACAATCAGCTCACAATTTAAAGCTAATAAAATCTTATTAAGTATGTTCACTGATGGGTTATACTCTCCTCGTTCCAGCTTGCCGATATTGGCAAACTGAACGCCGGACAACTCACCCAGCGCGCGGATTGATAAGCCGCGGCGGTTGCGTATGTCCTTTATTATTGCTCCTATCTCCTGGTTGGTCATTATGTTACAAGTTTTCCAAGTCTTCCAAGTTATTAATACACCCGTTAAAGATTGTATCACCATTAGCCCGAATGTCCCACGCTGTATTATCCTTCCAATCGCATTCGCTATCATCCCATTCATCGCGTACTGCCTGCTTTGCTTCGTTCAGATCAGAACATTTGTATGTCTCGCAGTTGCCGGTCTCATTATCGGTTACTGTATATTCAACCTCTTCCGGTTCTTCCTGCTCTTCAATCTTATAACATCTGGAATCACATTGGTACATTCGTGTGCCGTCGCTGAATGTTGGAGACGCTTCTTGTTTTGATATGTTAACAGCTATACCCCAATTCTTAGCGTACCAGCCTTTATCTTCGTAATCGCTGTTAAACATATCCAGAAGTTTTTTACATGCTTCCTTCAATGTCAAGTCTTTCTCAATGATAATTCTTGTTTTCCCATTGAAATTTAAATCGCGTTGCGCTATCCATCCGTTAGTAGTTCCTGTAATCTGATACTTTTTTTCTTCTTTCATGATCTTCTATTTTTTAATGGTTCTTAATTCGTTTTATTTGTGTGCAAATATACTACGCTTATTTGATGTATGCAAATAAAATGCGGGCTATTTTCAAAAAAATATTCTACACTATGTTACACCTTATATATATACTCTTCACTACTGGCTGCCTGTATTCATCAGCACATCAGGAACACAGATAAGAATCAACACACAGACGGGATGTAAGACAGACGGACGGCCAACAAGGCAACACGCAGCCACCGCCCGCGCCGCTCCGCCGGACGCGGCCACCGCCCGGGCATATATCACCGCCGGACGGGGCCCCAGGGGGACGCGTCCTAGGTAGCGAGGCGCGGGGTTTTCATCGCGAATCGGGCAAAAATCTTTTGTTTCAATTCCAAATTATCAGATTGTTATTCAGTTTTGAAGGGAATACAAAAAAAGGCAACCGGATTACGTCCGATTGCCTTTATATACTTTATGTATTGTCCTTTCTACATACGTTTCCTTTTAGTATCTTTGCTAAAAATAAAAAATCTATGAAGAAAAGAAAATTGATTTGCACCATTGTAGGAATAATTTTAGGAGCTCCTTTAGGTTTGGTGATAGGGTATATATTAAGGAAGTACATACTGCTGTTACTGCAATAGTCAGTATGGTATGACTGTCTTTTATTATTGAAAGGATTTTTGATATGACTTCAAGTCTTTTCATCTTAATGTCTAACCGTTGGTTAGAGTGTATCTTTCTGATATATTTACTTATTCCTAAATTTATAGCTACCTCACCATTGGAAGACAAGCATATCCATGATTTTGAGCGATAAATAAGCTTATAGTCTTCTATCATTCGGCTTATCACAAAAGTACTTTCTAATTGATTGAAAGAATTATCTACACTCTCAAGTTTATCAAGAAGGTCACTTTCCCTTATATGTCCATTTGAATCTTTTAATACTAAAAGTATTTTTTCTGCTATAATGTTTTGCTTCTCATTCATATCTTAAAAAAAATCACATCTTCATGCCGTGCGCCCACAGAGAACCACTCTGAATCCGATTTTACGGATTACACGGCATGAAGATGTGACTTATAGTTCTTTATGGGCATTACAAATATACAATTTCTTTTTTATGATAATCTGTTTTGTGTGAAATTTAATTTTTCACAGAGTCAATTCAATAGATAGAAGTTTGTTACCTATTTCAATGAGTGAAAGATTTATCATATTGATGTCTTCCTGTTTAAATGATGCTTTTGTAGAATTTTTTCGCATCCTGTTAAGGTACCATGAGGTGCTTTTCTTCATCTTACCAATATATATATAGGGCATTGAAACCATATCTGATACAGACTGAATCTGCTCAATTATTTCCTGCCTTACTGTAAGTGCATCTTTATCTTGCCCGGATGGGATATAAATCCTTGTGTTGATAAGCTTTTCTCCTATTTCACAAAATAATTCATTTAGTTTGTTTACGTCAGTTTGATTAAAGCCGCTTGACTTTGATGTGGTATTTTCATGATTTAACTTGTTATATATCCATCCGCTTGATTTCCCTAATGCGTCGGTTACATACTTTAGCTTCACCATTTCTGCTATCATAGGTAAAGATTGCTTTACGGGTACTTTGATTTTTTCTGTTTCCATTGCGCTATCTTTCTTTTTCCAATGCAAAAGTACATAATATTCTTTATTTACACAAGCATTTTCACAAAAAAAGAAGACTGAAAGATTTTATGTAAATCCGCCACCTCCCTCGTCAGGGTCTGTTCCTCCTTGCTCGGTTCCTCCACCCGGTTCAGGTTCCTGTCCGGCTGTCTCCTCTTTTTCATAATCTATTGTTGTCATAAATATAGTGCATCCGCTTCATGATGGTTTCATTCGGGCTTTCTACTTGCATTTCATCCATAAATTCTTCAGGAGTTCCACGGAATCCCTGACGGCGCATCCTTATATATATAGCCAGCATTTTATTCTCTATTTCTATAAGGTCGAGAAGCGGTTGGTTACTTACATCTATTTCTTTCCAGCTTGTTCCGTAAACCGACAAGTCGAGAGGTACGCTCATTCTGGATTTTTTGTTTGTGGGGTTTTCTACGGTAGCCTTCTTCATCCTTTCTTCCCACTCCTGCGCCAAACGGTCCTGATACATGAGTTCAAGCTGCGATAATCTGTCAAAATCCATGATCAGTTCATCGGGAGAGAATATTCCTTCTTCGGTGCTGTCGGGTATCCCACCCCATCGGAGATAAAGATAATTTGCCTTGCATAATTCAAACGGTGTGTATTGGCAGAACAGCTTCATGAGATAAAGAGAAACCGATGTGCTGACGGTTATTTCTATCTTTGCGCTGCCGGCCATGAAATCCATGTAAAACAAACTGGCTTTAAAATCAGGCTCTTCCATAAGGCTTTTTATCATCGCTGTTTCTTCACGTGCGATGTATCCGCATTTTACTCCGTCGGCTGTATAGGCTGCAATGGCGTTTCCGTCAAACTGGTTTTCGGGTTCGGGAATCAGTCTGACAGATTCTCTTCTGAACACCGTGTTTTCAAACTCTTCATATTGTTTTTCGTCCAGACAGTGTTTTATCCCGGTTATACGGCTCTGATAGTGTACGGTCTGAGGTACTGATGGTGAAGGCTCATACGTGAGTTGTGGAGATAAAGGCTCCACTGGTATTTTTCTTGTATCCATAACTGTTAAGTTTAAAGTTCACAGCGAAAATAACTTTATTTTCCATTTTTGACAAATAAATACAAAAAATCTCCTTCGCAAAACCATGCGGAGGGGACGGGAAACGTCAGGCTTCGTATTCAGACATCACAGTGCAGAGCTCAAGCTGGCTCATGGATGGGCCGTAACGCTGCTGTATTTCCTGGAATAGCCGCTCGGAACAGTTTCGCTTGATACTGAGAAGAACGCTGGTGCCCAATAATCGTCGAATGGCTTCCGTTACATGGTGTTCGCTCAGATAATCTTCGTATTCAATGTAAATTAATGTATTGCCATGAACGCTGAATGTGCGGATGCTGTGTGGCACGCTTTCAAAATACAAGTCTATCACATGCTTGTACGTTTTAGTTTGAGGTTTCATTTTTATCCTCCTTTTTTGTTTTAAATAGTTGGTTTATTCGTGTTCTTCCTTCGTGCGTATAAAGGCAGAGCGGCTGCATTTGCAAATTTATCAAATTTAAACAAATATGCCCGACTTCGCAGCCGGGCACATCTGTCAATGCTTAAAAGCATACATTCCTGAAAACTCACTTCTTACCTTGTCCGAAAACATCGTAAACCACGGTGCCAGACTGGCAGAATCCTACCAGCCACGGTATGTATTCCACCCGGGGTTCGTCGTAAAACTCTTCATTCTCCAGGTCGAAGCGTATCTCACGGCGGAAGTTCACGCAGAAGTTGATGCGTTCTTCCGGCTGAAGCATGGGAAGGTCTATATATCCGCGATGATAGTTGATGAAAGCGCGGAGGGTGTCGAAGAATGCGGCATACTTCCGGTCTTCATCCTTGTAGAGCAGATGCACGGAGAGGTCGAGGGCCACGTAACACTCTTTCACGTCAATTCCAATCAGTTTCTCACGTATCATTTTATCTATGGTGTCAAACCGTGACAGGTATATGGCTGCGGCATTTTTCTTTTTCCTGCTGAAAAGTGCCTTGATAAGTCTGCGCATTTTCATGGCTGTAAAATATTAAAATTGTTGCATCACACGCAAAATTAGCTAAAATTCGGTGGAAAATATAAAATCATTGACAATTATAAATTATTTTCCTTATATTTGCATTGTGTTTTAAAACTCTCACTTCACCCCTGTCCGTCTTTCCCTGAAGCGGGCGGGGGTCATCGTTTCTATCAGGGCTATTCTTCTTCGCCCCATTCATCTTCTTCCTCTTCATCCTCGTCTGCCGGGCGCTCCATCATGCGTCGGGCAATGAGGGATTTCATGCTCACCAGTCCGGTGCGCACCTCGGCTTCCTTGTCGTGCGTTTCTTCAGCAGTGCAGATTTCCTCGTCCACCTGCCAGCGCACGCAGAACAGGGCGGGATGTCCGTCGTAGGCCGTCTGCATGGCGAATCCCCGGCGTTCCAGTTCCACCAGGTACGGAGGCAGCGGGTCGGGCATCTTCGGGATGGGCCATGCCTGGAAGTATTCACGGATGCGGCGAACGGTAAAAACTTCGTTGGCATACTCCTCCCGCTCCACCGGCTTGTAGGTGTCAGTAAAGGCATCCACCAACTGCATCAGCGCTTTGGGCGGCTGCATCGCCGGGTCCTGATATTTCAGCTTCTTCCTGCTCATTCTTCATTTTTCATTATTCATTATTAATTATTCATTATTCATTAAGAAGTCATCGGCATCCCCACGCCTATCATGCGGCCCGATCCGTAATAGCGCACACCGATTACCAGCGTGTCGAATGCGTCGCTCAGGTCGGTACGTGTACTCAATTCTGCCTCGATGTCGTCCACTTCCTTCGATACGCGGTTCTTTTCCTGACTCTTGTCTTTCTCGAAGCCGTTGCGTCCTTCCTTCACACGCGCGTTCTCCATGGAGGCAATCAGATACTCGTTGTTCTCCTTATTGATGCGAAGGAACGGGCGCTGCGTGCCGGCAAAACAGCCATTAAGGAACTCATACTTCTTGTTGTGGCTCATGGGCCGTCCCATGGGTACTTCGATGACGTTCCATCCGTGACTGCGAAGCACTTTCTTCACAATGTTGTAGAAACGGGTTTCTTCGTGGCGCTCGCTGGCGTAGGCGGCTCCCTGCTTGGCGGTGTCGTCGTAGTAGAAAATCACGTCGCGGCAGGTCAGGCGGTGCGGCTCGTAATACTTGCAGAACATCTTGCAAAGTCCCTCGATACGGGTGTTCTTTACGTTGGTCATGCTGTTGAGTATGCGCAGCACGCCGGTGTTGCTCCGGCTGTCGGTCTGCCCAATCACCAGACAGTTGATGTGGGCATTATAATCGAAAGCGATGCGCAGCGGTTCGCCGGGCTTTATGTCGGTGTCCAGACAGCAGTCCTGCGCCTTGGAAAGCTCGTTCAGGTCGATGCTTTCCGACTCCACACGAAGGGTACGACCGCCTTCGTAGATCTGTGTAATGGTGCGTTTATTGTATTTCTGTGCGGCTTCCAGCTGCTCTTCGTCGTTACTGAGGTAGCAGTGTACGTCGGGGTCGAAGTTGGCATAATATCCGTCGTTTATTTCTTCTTTTTCCAGATTCAAGATGGAGATGTCGTACATGGTCGGAGTCAGCTCTTTCTTCATGGTGCGAAGGAACTGTTCTCCAAGAATGTCGATGTTCTCCACAGTAGAAAAGGAAAAATAGATGCTGGCCTGGCAGCGAAGCTTGTTCAGCTCACGCTGATATTTGGGAGCCTGCACGATTTCCGGACATATCTGTGCCTCACGTATCATTTCGGCAATCTTCCGGTTTATTTCCGGTGTCTGCTCGTCGCGGCGCTTGCGAAGCCATGCCTGCCGCTTGGTGAGCGGGGCATCGCTTACAAACATAATGCTCTTGTAGAACGGATTCATGTTTTCGTCGAATCCGGGATGGCTGGTGTTGATACCACGCAAACAGGGAAGTATCTCACCCTTTACCAATGCTTCCGGTTGGAATCTCGCTTCATCGGAGTCAACTGTGCAGGCATCCATACCGTTACTGGCTGCCTTCACTCCGGTGGAAATCATGTAGTACACAAATCCGTTCCAGAAGTGGATGCAGTTTTCCCATACCTTCGGCCTTACGATAGGCTCCTTGAAGTTGCATTTTTTTGGCGCATGACCACGGAAAAAATGGACTCCCTCCTTCAGTCCCATTCGTTCGATGGCAGCCATTGTCTTTGGAACGGTTTTTGTAAAAAGCTGCTTGATACTGTTACCTAAGAAAAGACCTGTTCCGCGCGGCATTGATTGGACGCATCCCAACATGTGAGGTGCAATCAGTCCGTCGGTCTTACCGGTACCACGGCCGGCTTCCACGGTGGTGCTCCTGCATCGGTAGTTGTACACCGCACGCTGGGCCGGATTCATATAGATATAGTTGACCGCAGCTTCCTGCTCCTCAGTTTCCTGCACGCCCGACAATTCCGAGGCGTGCTGTTGTGCCCGTCGGAGTGATTCCTCTCGGGCTGATTCATAATCGTTTCGTCGTGCCATGTTTTATTTCTCCTCTCCCGGCTGTGTAAAATCGTCCCGGATTGATTCTTCTTCCTCATTCAAAGGATTATCTACACTTACATATACTCCGTCTTCTCCTTCTTTCATTTCTATCATACTCTGCCACGGGTCTTGTTTTGCTCCGTATTTATTTCTAATACGTCGCATCTCTTCATTGTCGTGCGAAGTCTTTTTAGGGAATTTCTTCTGCACATCCGAGGTAACTACCAGTGGCATGTGTATCAGTTCGTCGCCCAGTTCCTCCGGCGTTTCCGGCTGATCCAGACGTTCAACTTTTGCCAGCAGACTTGCACCGTTGTACACCGCTTTCATGTCGCCCGTATCGGCTCCGTTGCGCATCATCAGGTCGGCGGCGTGGCGCACCTTCATTGAGGAAATGTTTCGTTGTCCCTTGGCGTAGAATGACGAAATAAAGTCTATCACCTTCAGGTCGCCTCCCAACTGGCTGTACGTGCGTTTCCACCGGTTGATGATGTACTGCCGCAGGTTCATGAACGGGTCCTCCTCAAAGCGCTTGTACGCATCCAGGCAGACTTCCACCCGTTTTTTCTGCTCATCGGTAAAGGCCATGTTCTGCCACGGCACACCCGTTTCAAAGTGCTTCCGCAGCAGGTCGTAGAATCGTTGTGCTATTTCGCTTGCCATAGTTTGTGTTTCCGTGTTTGTGCTTATAAATCAGGGGAAATGTTTAACTGATTTCCCCTGATTCTTTAGATTTGTATCATTGTAAAATCTCCCAGTCTTCTGCGAATACATCCGCTATGGAAGGATTCCATGAGTCAGCACGACCGGTATTCTCATTGTAAATAAGACACTGGCACGTGTAATCAATAAATCCTTTTCCTTTCAGAATGATGTCTTTGGCAGATTGTGGGAGTGATTGCATTTTCGGTATTACATCGTTCCCAATGTGTGAAGGAACCTGCTTGACGACAAACATTCCTTTACCATTCCATCCTTTTCTGCGGATACAAAGGCCAAACTTTAAAGCTTCTATTGCTTCACCAAAACTGTATAAGGTATTACACTTCGTTTTGCTACCGTTTGCATATTCAATACGGTTATGTAAAGTCCCAAGATAGCTTCCCATAGCTTCTCTTTGAAGGTGCATAAGAAAAGCTGGATAATCTTCTTTGATTACATCACGGAATTTTTCTGAATCTACGAATGAGCTACACTTTTCATACTTTTCTGATAGCTCTTCGTCTTCAATCATCATTCTGTCAATGAAAGTTTCAACACATTTGTATCTTTTCTCAAATTCCGCTTTTGGAATAAAACTGACGCATCCATTGGAATCTACCACCTTGTATCCTTCCACTCTCGGTTCCATCGTTTTGGGTATTGCATCCGTAGGAAGGTAAATATTACCACCTTTCAGAATTGCTTCCGTAGCCTGAACTTCTTCTGTTCTAATAAATTTCTTCATAATCTTCTTAATTTAATATTGTATTAATCTGAAAAACAAGTATTTAACTTTTAATGTAAAAATAAGCACATCGAAACATGCTTATTTTTACATCATTCAATGAATATGTTCTTATGTACTTCTGCCTGAAGAATCATAAAACCTTTTTCGTATGCTCCTTCATCCGAAACATCTCCGCCACATTCTCATACTCTTCCGGAGAAGTGGTAAGTGTGAACATCTGCATGGCGTTGCTGCGCTGCGTGTTCAGGCTTCCCTGGATAACCAGGCTGTGCGATTTGCTCTTCACTGTGATGCAGCGGAAACCCACGTTGTCCTCGCAAACCACCAGACGGCCCGACTGGATAAACTCGCCCAACTGCGTGCGAATCTCCTGACGCTGGTTGAAGGTGGCTCCGGTGGATGCCGGCTGCGAAATGAGTATCATTTTGCTGACGTCAGCAATATGGTCCGACGGATTGGTGGGATCGGGCTTCACACGCGAAAGAATGCGCCGGATGGTCTGTATGAGCTTCACATCGAGGCGCACCATGACAATGCCCATTTCACCGCCGGAACAGTAGCCGGACAGGGTACCCAGCAGATCGCACATGTCCCAGTCGGAGTAGCTGAAGAAGTTGGCCGCCGTATGCTTCTCGCTGCACTCGTCAATCATTCCTTCCAGCTGCTTGTGATAGCAGCATGGCTCAATTATTCTCATAACGCACCTCCTTTCATCTGACCTTCGGTCACACTCTCAGTAGGGTCTACTTTCTTGCGCGGAGTTTCTGTAGCTTTTTTTGGTTCTTCTGATGCTTTTTGGCGGTTTTCCGTGGATTCGGCACGTTTTTCCTCATTTACGGTACTATTTTCGGCTTTTTCAGCTTTCTTTTCTGGCTTTACTTCCGTTTCTTTCGGTTCCGCTTTATCGTTGGAAGCTGGCTTTGCTCCTGTCTGTACGGATGCAACCGGAGCGTTTACACCGGGAATGGAGATGCCGGCTGCAGTGGCTACTTCTGCCGTTTTCTTAGGCAGGTTTTCGCCCCATTCCATCAGTTCCTCGATACGAAGGCGAAGCTGTTCCTTGTACTCCTCGGTAATCTTCACGTCGCTGCGGTTGATGTATTTCTTGTTTCCGTCCACACGGGCCTTGCGGCATACTTCCTGCTGGCGTACATCTTTCATGGCTTCTATCTCGGCGCGGGTAAAGTCGCCAGGACGTTTCATGCTGTCGGCTGTGGAAGTTTCCGGCTCGGTGTAGGTACCGTTCAGGGCGGCATCCACATTGGTCCAGAACGCGCGGATTTTCTGCTCGGATGCAATGGCTTTCTGGGCCATGTCGGCACGTGCTTCGTCGCTTACGTTGGGATTCTCGGCCATTACTTCCAGCGTGCCTCGGTACTCGGCCAGTTCCAGGTACATTCCGGAAAGTTCCTTCTCTCCTTTTTCACGGAGTGATTTCGGCAGTTTCTCCTTGTATAGTGCGAATTCTTTCGGTCGACGGCCATCCACTTCCTGCTCCTCGTACTGACGGGCGGTCATGTTTCCTTCTTCATCGGGCGCACCGTCATCAGGAACAATCGCTTTGTAACGAACGGCGCCAACCGGACCGCGAGTGGCTTTCTTGGCCAGTCCGGATTTCTTCCGTACTTCCTGCAGGAACAGGTTCATCTTGTTGAGTGCACGGCGGGCTTCATAGCGCTGTACGTCGCGAAGAAAGTCTTTTGCCCGCACAATGGCCGACACCAGACGGCATCCTTCGTCGAAATCCTTCACGGGCACTTTCATCCAGCATTCGGCCAGCGCCAGCAGTTCCGGAAAAGTTTCATCTGTCCATCGTTTCACCCGGTCCAGATAATCTTTCTTTTCTTCCTCGTTCATGGTTCTGTAGTCTTTTAAGTATTCTTTTTCTGTAATCATAACCTTTGTTTTTCAATTACTTTACCCCAAAAGTAGGGAAAACCTATTTGCTGTTGAAGGACACAAAAAAGTCCGGCACCGATTAGCAAGTGCCGGACTTCTATCCACATTTTCGTCAGTTTAATATCCTTGAAGCGAACGGGTTATTAACCTCCTCCTTCTTCTTCTTCCTCTGCTTCTGATCTCAGAGTAAGAACTCCTGCCCAGGTAGTCAGAGAGTAGCGGTTCGGGTTGCTGGTCACTGTTACTGCATGACCGCTGTCTGAATCAGGAGTGGTACCACTGTCGTAGTTGTTGTTCACTTCCGTTCCGAAAGTAGGATCGTACACCACATAGTAACCTCCTGCAGGGTTTTCCGCAAAGAAAATAGCGTCACCACGGTTCTTCAGGATGCGGAGCACATGGGCTGCGTTTTTAACGTCCTTGTCGATGGTAAACATCAGCTGTACGTTATATCCCTTTGC
>OGEN01000367.1_pt1 | contig 56938 bp, 54 predicted proteins | sample 1570671 | NCBI WGS metagenome assembly OGEN01 (sample SAMEA2582128, study PRJEB24529) | metagenome | biome: Human gut stool | place: China | collected 2011 | reverse complement strand
TCAGCCGGAGCAAGAAGTGGGCATCCAAGCCCCTGCTGGACGATGCCGGAAAGCCCGTCCTGCAAAAGAACGGCAAGCCAGTCCTGAAGAAGTCATACAGCATCCTGCAAGACGATTTCTTCAACTATATGCACAATGCTGGGTATACCGATGTAGAGCGCGGTGAGCGTGGCAGCACCGAAGAACACCTGACCGTCACCCAGTTCAAAGTCCAGCGGGAGCAGGAGCGGCTGGACACTCTGACCGCCCAGATTGACCAGAAAGAGCAGCACCTCACCCAAACCAACAAAACCCTCTCCAAGACCGAAAAGGAACTTGCCGCTGTTCAGAAGAAAGCCGCTGTCACAAAGGATGCCCTTATTCACGCGCGGGACTTGGATGATATCGGCAAGCGCACTTTTCTCGGCAATTATTCCCTGACCGAAGATGAACTATCTGCCCTGAAGAAACAGGCCACACACGGCTATATGATGGACGTTGAGAACCGCCGCCTGAAAGAAGAACTTTCCACCGCCAAGAAGGAGGCCGTTCGTTGGAGCAACAAGTACCACGACCTGTGGTACGACGTGAAACCCTATCTGGATGCTCTCCACCGTGCGCCAGAATTGGTACACGGTTTTCTTGAAAAGATTCTTGCACCCAAGCAGGAACGTACCATGGATGTTCAGCAGCGAAACCGCAAGCGTGGGCAAGATGTAGAACTTTGATTTTCGGAGGACACTATTTGAGTAAAAAGAAAAAGTCCGTAAACAAATCCGGTTACCCGGATGAAGCAATCAGGTCGCTGGCACGTTGTTTCTATCCCTCTATGATGGAGTTTTTCAACAGCGAAGAAGGCCAGCGTGAATATGAGGAGTGGTTGAAAGAACAGGAATCTCTGAACGCCGCACCCATCGCAGCATAAAAACAGCAGGACGCTCCCGGAGAAGGGAACGCCCTGCCTTACATAGATGTTTCTCACCGAGGTGTGTCCGTTTGGGCACACCTCTTATTTTTTTGCCCTTAATCCTCCAGCCCGTGGCTCCCAGCCACATTCCGCAGATATTCCTCCGGCTCACCGTTCAGAATCAGTTCGGCATACGCCAGCGGGTCGTTATAGATCAGGTAGTCCAGTTCTGTTTGCTGCGCCATGGTAACATCCAGCGCATCCTCGACCCCGGTGCAGTCAATGTAGATCATTCTCCCATCCCGGAGCAGAAGTTCCACGCACCCGGTGTCCATGTTGAATTTGCAGGCTCTTTCATCGTACTTCATAATCATACCCTCCAAATCTTGTGATTATCTTACGGTCTATGACAAGGTATCGGAGTTTTGTGCCGTCCACGGGAGCCTTCATTGTTGTACCCGAAGAAAACGAAAAATCCGAACCCTTCTCCAATCGGAAACAGGTTCGGATTTTTCTTGTTTGGTGGGCGCGGGTGGATTCGAACCACCGAAGCTGAAAAGCAGCAGATTTACAGTCTGTCCCCATTGGCCACTCGGGAACACGCCCATATTCTTTTCGTGTCCGTTGCCGGACGACTTGCTTATTTTATCATAGGTTTCTGGATTTGTCAACCTCTTTTTTTCATTTCTTTTCTTTTTTTGTCAATACAATGATCCATATTTTCATGCACGCCTCACAAAAGCCCCCCTCTGAAAAGTCATACTCATTCATCAAATTTTGCAATATTGTGAATATTTTGTATTTTTTCGGTGGACAAGCATCCGGCGGGAGTGCTACAATAGTTTTTGTTCTTTCCCGGCCGCTTGCGGGCGGCGGGAGTTTCACACACAAACAGGAGGAACTTTCATGTTCGAAAAAATCTTTCACCTGAAAGAAAACCACACCGACGTCAAGACCGAGGTCATGGCAGGCATCACCACCTTCATGACGATGGCCTACATCCTTGCGGTCAACCCCAGCATCCTTTCCGCTTCCGGCATGGATGCAAATGCCGTTCTGATCGCCACTTCTCTGGCATCCTTCGTCGGCACTGCCCTGATGGCTCTGCTGGCCAACTACCCCTTCGCGCTGGCTCCCGGCATGGGCCTGAACGCCTACTTTGCTTATACCGTCGTCCTCACGATGGGCTACAGCTGGCAGCTGGCCCTGATGGCCGTCTTTGTCGAGGGCATCATCTTCATCGTGCTGAGTCTGACCAACGTCCGTGAGGGCATCTTCAACGCCATCCCCATGACCCTCAAGAGCGCAGTCAGCGTGGGCATCGGCCTGTTCGTTGCCTTTGTCGGCCTGCAGAACGCAAAGCTCATCGTCAACAGCGACTCCACCCTCGTCACCTACCAGCACTTCAAGGGCGAGACCTTCTCCTCTGTGGGCGTGGGCGCCATCCTCGCACTGCTGGGCGTGGCCATCACCGCCATCCTGCTGGTGAAGAAGGTCAAGGGCGGCATCCTTTACGGCATCCTTATCACCTGGGTGCTGGGCATCGTCTGCGAGCTGACCGGCATCTATGTGCCGAACCCCGACGCCGGTATGTACACCGTCATCCCCACCAGCTTCGTCAGCTTCGACTTCTCCGCTCTGGGCAAGACCTTTGGTCAGGTGTTCAAGACCGATTTCTCCGGCGTGGGCATCCTGAACTTCTTCGCCGTCATGTTCTCCTTCCTCTTCGTTGACCTGTTCGACACCCTTGGCACCCTCATCGGTGTTGCTTCCAAGGCCGATATGCTGGACGAGGAGGGCAAGCTGCCCCGCATCAAGGGTGCTCTGATGGCCGACTCCATCGCCACCTGCGCCGGCGCTGTGCTGGGTACTTCCACCACCACCACCTTCGTCGAGAGCGCTTCCGGCGTCACCGAGGGCGGCCGCACCGGTCTGACCTCCATGACCACCGGTATCCTCTTCCTGCTGGCCGTGGTATTCAGCCCCCTGTTCCTGACCATTCCTTCCTTTGCAACGGCTCCGGCCCTCATCATCGTGGGCTTCTATATGATGGGTTCTGCCATCAAGATCGACTTCTCCGACCCCAGCGAGGGCATTCCCGCCTTCCTGACCATCCTGGCTATGCCCACTGCCTACAGCATCTCTGAGGGCATCGCCATCGGCGTCATCTCCTGGACCATCGTCAATGTGGTCACCGGCAAGGCCAAGGAGAAGAAGATCAGCCCCCTCATGTATGTGCTGACCGTTCTCTTCATCCTGAAGTACGTCCTGCTGTAAGCACCTGCTCTGAGCCCGGGATCATCCCCAAAAACAAAACCAGAGCCTCCTGCCCTTGTGCGGAGGCTCTGGTTTTTTGTTGTCTGCTGCAGGGGGGCAGCTGCGGGGGCTTAGCCGCCGAACAGCCCGAAAAAGCTGGTGTGGGTGAAGCCCAGCACCAGAAACAGGACGATGAGGGCGAACAGCACCCCGATGATGATGTCCATCTGGTGGACCGTCAGCGGGAATTTATCGTAGAGCTTCTCTTTCGGGTTGACGAAATCGGGGTCATTGTTGTTGAGGAACGTTTTGCGGCCCTCCGGAGCCTCTGCACGGGCTGCTTCGAGCTTGGCCTGCTCCTGTTCCAGCTGAGCTTCACGAGCGGCCAGAGCGGCTTCCCGCCGGGCCAGCTCCGCCTCGCGGGCGGTTTGTTCTTTTTCGGTCATAGTGTTTCTCCTGCCTTTAGATGAAGTTTTCCTTTTCGGAAAAGGCTCGTCTCCGTACAACCTCTCAGTCTGCTTCGCAGACAGCTCCCCTAGTAGGGGAGCCTCTGGCGAAGAGATAAAGCTTTACGGAATGCCAAAGCCTCCCCTCGGTAGGGGAGGTGGCACGGCGTCAGCCGTGACGGAGAGGTTTAACCTATTATAACAAAGTGGGCCGCCCACTGCAACGAGTGGACGGCCCGATAGGCGCTCTCTTGGGGAAATTACTTCTTTGCGAGGTACTTGCGAATATCGATAGCAACAGCCACGATGATGACAAGGCCCTGCACGATGTAAGTGTAAGAAGAGTTGACGTTCATGAACTGCAGAGCGACCTTCATCAGCTCGAAGACCAGCACGCCGACGAGGATGCCGGGGACAGTGCCGACACCGCCGGTGGTGGAGACGCCGCCGATGGTAGAAGCTGCGATGGCGTCCAGCTCATAGCCCTGAGCGGTGTTGACGGATGCGCCGCCGGACTTTGCAGCCAGCAGGCAGCCTGCCAGACCGAACATGCAGGAGGCCAGGATGTAGATGCGGATCTTGGTGGCGTAAACGTTGACACCGGCCACCTCGGCAGCAGCCTCGTTGCCGCCGATGGCGTACATGTACTTGCCGTGACGGGTCTTGTTGTACAGGAACCAGAAGCAGCCCGCCACGATGAGGGCGATGACGATCAGCACAGGGATACCGAGGATGGTATCAGAAGCCAGAGAGGTGAAGTTCTTGTTCAGGGAGCCGATGGGGGTACCGCCGGTGTAGACCAGGCAGATACCGTAGACCACCTGCTGCATACCCAGGGTAGCGATGAAGGGCTGGACCTTCAGGTAACTGACCACGAGGCCGTTGCACAGACCCACGATGGCGCAGATGGCGATGACGAGGATGAAGACCACGGGGGTGGGCAGGGTGGGCATATTGGGGTAGAACTTACCGGCAGCGCCCTCGGTCTGCGCAAAGATGCAGGCCAGGCAGGCAGCGAAACCAGCCAGACGGCCTGCGGACAGGTCGTTACCGGTGGTGATCAGACAGCCGGAAATGCCCAGAGCGATGATGTAGCGGATAGAGACGTTCTTGAACAGGTTGATGATATTGGCCAGTGCGAAGAAGTTGGGGTGGATGATGCCGACGATGAGGGACACGGCCAGCATCAGGACGATGATGGCGTTGTTGCCCAGCCACTTCTTTACAGACTTGCCCGTTACTTTCTTGGTAGCTTCCACGATAGACAGCCTCCTTGTTTACTGATTGGCCGCCGCCGCTTCGGGCGCGGTCTCGAACTGGGTCGCCAGAGCCATGATGTTCTCCTGCGTAGCATCCTTGCCGTCGATGAAGCCGGTGATGCGGCCATCGCACATGACCATGACGCGGTTGGACATACCGATGATCTCGCTCATTTCGGAGGAGATCATGATGATGCTCTTGCCCTGCTTGGCCAGGTCGGCAATGATGCAGTAGATCTCATATTTTGCGCCGACGTCGATGCCTCGGGTGGGCTCGTCCAGAATGAGGACATCGGGGTTGTTAGCCAGCCAGCGGGCGATCAGCACCTTCTGCTGGTTGCCGCCGGAAAGGCTCTTGATCGCCGTTTTGGGGCTGGGGACCTTAATGGCCATCTTCTCTTTGTTGGTAGCCACCAGCTCGAGGATCTTCTTGTCGTCCAGCATGATGGGACCCTTGCGCAGGGCGTCCAGAGAGGCGATGGAGATGTTATCGGCCACGCTCAGCACACCCATGATGCCGGTGGCACGGCGGTCCTCGGTCAGCAGAGCCACGCTGTGCTGGATGGCGTCGCGGGGCTGCTTGATGGCGACTTCCTGACCCTTGATCCACACCTTACCGGAGGTGTGAGCGCGCAGGCCGAAAATGCCTTCCATCAGCTCAGTGCGCTGTGCGCCCACCAGGCCGGCCACGCCCAGGATCTCGCCCTTCTTCAGCTCGAAGCTGCAGTGGCGGAAAGAGCGGGGATGGATGGAGGTGAAGTCTTCCACCTTCATCATGATCTCGTCGGAGGGGTGGTTCTCCAGCGGGGGATACAGGTTGGACAGTTCGCGACCGACCATCTTGGCGATGATCTCCTCTTTGGTCATGTTGGCGACGTCCCACTTGCCGATATAATGGCCGTCACGCATGATGGTGACTTCGTCGGCAATGACCTTGATCTCGTCCATCTTATGGCTGATGTAGACCAGAGCGACGCCCTGCTCCTTCAGCTCATTCATGATGCGGAACAGGGACTCGACTTCGTTCGCAGTCAGCGAGGAAGTCGGCTCGTCCAGGATCAGCACCTTGCAGTTTGCGGAAACAGCCTTTGCAATTTCCACCATCTGCATCTGGGCGATGCTCAAAGAGCCCAGCTTTGCATGGGAGTTGATGTCCAGCTTGAGCTTTTTCAGCAGTTCGTCGGTGTCCTTATACATCTTGGCGTGGTCCACGATGGTGATGGGGCCAGCCTTCTTGGTGGGGTAGCGGCCCAGCCAGATGTTCTCGGCCACAGTACGGGCCGGGATAGGCTGCAGCTCCTGATGCACCATCGCGATGCCGCGGTTCAGTGCATCCAGCGGGGTGGGGATGTTGACCTTTTCGCCTTCGTACTCGATCTCGCCCTCGTCCATCTTGTAAATGCCGAACATACATTTCATCAGGGTGGACTTACCGGCACCGTTCTCGCCCATCAGGGCCATGACCTTGCCGGGGCGGAGCTCCAACTGCGCGTGGTCCAGCGCTTTCACGCCGGGGAAGGTCTTTACCACGCCTTTCATTACCAGACGGTATTCTGACATTCCTCAGAGCCTCCTTGTCTTTGGGTCTTGGAAAGTGCGTTTTTTGCCGGCGGGCTCTTAAAACAAGGCGCGTGCGCGGAGATATTTTCTCGCACGCACGCGCTTTTTTAGCTTTTAATTAAGCCTTATTGGTTCACTGCGCACCTTGCAACGATAGGGTTTCGGCTGCTTACTTGATGTACTGTGCAGCGTTCTCCTTGGTGACCTTGACGTAGTCGACCCAGTAGTACTGCTCGACCTTGCTGCCCTCGACGTACAGCTTGGTAGCAGCTGCGGCGGCGGTAGCCTGGCCCACGTCATCGTTCAGAACGGTGCCGGTCATGTTGCCATCGACGACATTCTGGACAGCCTCGCTCAGTGCGTCAACACCGACCAGATAGACGTCCTTGCCGACGGTACGGCCAGCCTGCTGCAGGGACTGCAGAGCGCCCAGTGCCATTGCGTCGTTGTTGCAGAAGACGACTTCGATCTTCTCGCCGTACTGTGCCAGAGCGTTTGCGACGTCCTGCTGTGCGGTGGTCTGGTCCCAGTTGTCCAGGTACTCGTACAGGCACTCGACTTCCTTGCCGGCGTCGGTCAGAGCCTTGATGGAGTACTCGGTGCGGTACTGAGCATCAATGTTCTCGGGGTCGCCCTTGCACATGATGTAGGTGATCTTGCCGTCGCCGTTGATGTCGCCCTGAGTCTCGGTCTCGAGGATCAGCTCGCCCTGATAAGTACCGGACTGACGTGCGTCAGCGCCGACGTAGCAGCACTTGTCTGCGTAGGAGTCCAGAACGCTCTTGTCGGGCTCACGGTTGATGAAGACGATGGGAGTCTCAGAGGGCTTGATGGTATCAACGATGGTCTGAGCGGAAGTGGTCTGGACGGGGTTGATGACCAGGACGTCCACGCCCTGCTGCAGGAAGGTGTTGATCTGCTCGGTCTGGGTGTTCTGGTCGTTCTTGCCATCGACGATGGTGACGGCGTAGCCCATGTCCTTCAGGTACTCTTCCAGGTCGGTGCGGTACAGGGTCATGAAGTTATCAGCAAACTGATAGATGCAGACGCCGACGTTAGCAGAGCCGGAAGCAGCTGCGGTAGAAGAAGCAGCGGTAGAAGCTGCAGTAGAGGAAGCAGCAGTAGAAGCGGAAGAACCGCCGCAGGCAGTCAGAACGCCGGTAGCACCCACAACAGCGGAAGCTTTCAGGAAGTCACGACGAGAAATCATTTTCATAATCTTGTTCTCCTTCATTAACGCTTATCACAGCATCTCGCAAAGCGCACTCGTTACACGTTTTGCGGTTTCTGTTTGTATTATAACCATCCGTCCGACCGTTCGCAATAGAACAAATAGACAAGATTATTTGCTATATTTTGTGAGTGTTCCACAATACATTCTGTTGTATCCAAAAATCTTTTTGTTAAGCAGCACAATTATTCATATTTGTGCAACCAGCGTCCAAATTTCTTGTGTCTGTGCGTATTTTTATCAAATCGGTTACAAACTTTTCGAGCCGTTTCGCGCCGGGATGCAACAATTTTATCGGTCTGCTTCAAATTTCTATTTTCCCGGGAATCCCGGCAGACTGTCATTCCATTTCGGAAATATTTTTCTATGCATTGACGGATTTCCCATGATTATGGTAGTATATTACATAATTATAATTATCCGCTGCAGAAGAACTGCTGTTTCTCGCCCTCCTTCCACACCATATCTCGTTACCTCGTTATAATAGGAGCGACACCATGTCCGAACTTACCGAGCAAAATCTGACACGCCAGCAGGCCGAACAGGAGATGGCCTGTCTGCGCAAGATATATGCTTCCGTCCGTCTTCTCGACCCGAAGATGCTGGTGGAAGAACCCTGCTACCCGCCCTGGAAGAATGTCCATCCCTGCACCAGCTGCGTGGGGCGCGAGGCAATGGCAGGCAAATGCCAGTGCTCCAAGCTGGAAACGCTTGGCAGCTCCCTCTATCAGGTCACAGCCCGCTATGTCGAGGTGGACGGCAAGCCCTATGTGATGGAGATGATCCTGCCGCTGGACGCCAGCGCCCGCAGCTCCCTCCACTCCAACGAGCTCATCTACCGGGACGCCCTCACCGGTGCCTACAACCGCCGTTTCTATGAAGAGGAATTAAAGCACAAGTACCTCAACGCCGGCGTCGCCATGATAGACCTCGACGACTTCAAGCTCTGCAACGACACCTACGGCCACTCAGCCGGCGACGCAGCGCTCCGGCTCATCGTCTCCATCATCCACCGTTGCATCCGCTCCACCGATATGCTGGTGCGGTACGGCGGCGACGAGCTGCTGCTCATCCTGCCCGACATCTCGGCTGAGGCTTTCGTACGCAAGCTCAAGGACATCAACAAGCGCCTCTTCGCGGCCCATCTGCCCGAGTTCGAGAAGATGCACGTCTCGGCCAGCATCGGCGGCGTGATGACCGCCGGCATCCCCATCAGCGACGCCCTGCTCATCGCCGACAAGCGGATGTACCTTGCAAAGCGCCGCAAGAACACTGTCGTCACCGCGGACATCGCCCCCGATGCCGTCTGCTCTGAAAATGAGCACCGTCCGATGGTGCTCATCGTGGACGACTCCCCCATGAACCGTGACATCCTCTCGGAGATCCTCTGCGACGACTTCGAGATCCTGGAAGCCCCCAACGGCCCCAAGTGCCTCGAGCTTCTGAACGCCTGGGGCTCGGATATTTCCATCGTGCTGCTGGACATCGTGATGCCCGACATGGACGGCTTCGATGTCCTCTCCCGGATGTCCGCCCAGGGCTGGCTCGAGGACATCCCCGTCGTGATGATCTCCAGCGAGGATTCCTCCCAGACCGTCCGCCGCGCCTACGAGCTGGGTGCTTCGGACTACATCAGCCGCCCCTTCGATGCCCGCATCGTCCACCGCCGCGTCTCCAATGTCGCCCGGCTCTACGCCCGTCAGCGCCGTCTCAGTGCGCTGGTGTCCCAGCAGTTCTATGACCGGGAGAAAAACGACCAGATCATGATCGGCATCCTCAGCCAGGTCACGGAGATCCACAACAGCGAGAGCATCCACCACATCTCCCGGGTGCAGCGCATCACCAGCATCCTGCTGGAGCGTCTGTGCCAGAAGACCGACATCTACGGCCTGAACGGGATGGACCGCTACCTCATCACGACGGCCTCTGCCCTCCACGACATCGGCAAAGTTGCTATCGACGACCGCATCCTCAACGCCCGCGACCTGACGCCGGAACAAACCGCCATCCTCCACACCCACCCCATTCTGGGTGCACAGATGCTGGAAAATCTGTCCCAGTATCAGGACGAGCCGCTGGTGAAATTTGCGATCCAGATCTGCCGCTGGCACCATGAGCGCTGGGACGGCAGCGGCTATCCCGATGGCCGGAAGGGCGATGACATCCCCATCGCAGCACAGGTGGTAGCGCTGGCGGATGCCTATGACGGTCTGGTCGGCAAGCGGGACAAGCGCGAGGCCCTCTCGCAGGAGGAAGCGGTCGCTGCGCTGACCGCAGGAAAGCACGGTGCTTTCAATCCGCTGCTGCTGGAATGCCTGCGCGACGTAGAAAGCCGGCTCGCGGAGGAGACTGAGGCCGATGCCCCTCCTCCCCCGAAAGAAGGAATTCTCTTTGACGAAACTGTTCTTGGGTGAGGTATAAAAATGACGTTGGAACAAGTATATGCAGCCATTGACGGCGATTACAAGGGCGTGATGGATCGTCTGCCCAGCGCGGACTTCGTCCGCCGCTTCGCTCTGAAATTTCTACAGGACGACAGCTTCCCGAACCTGAAAAAAGCGCTGGAAGAGAAGGATGCCCCGACAGCATTCCGTGCCGCTCACACCCTGAAGGGCGTCTGCCAGAACCTCGGCTTCGATGCACTGTACGTCCCGTCCAGTGCTCTGACGGAAGCCCTCCGCGGCGGCAGCCTTGACGGTGCCGACGAGCTGTTCCCTCCGGTAGAGAAGGAATATCAGCGTGTGGTCGAGGCGCTGAAAGCATTAGAATAACAAAAAAATCCCCCGCAGCGTCACAAAGCTGCGGGGGATTTTTCTATTGGATGAATCTCAGAAAATATCTGTCATTATTTCCGGCTTGCCAGCAGAGCCTCGATCTTCTTGATGGGGTCGATGATGCTGGAAACGGACATATCATGGTTCAGGGCCACGACGAAGTATGCGGCGTACTTGGAGACGTCAACATCGACGTACCAGTCACGGGTCAGCAGCTCAGGCATACGGTAGGTCAGGTTGGTGCCGGTGACGTAGTCCAGAATGCCGTCGGCCACAGCCTTGTCGAACTTCTCGAGGCCGCTGGTGAAGAGCGGGAAGGTGGCGTTGGCGATGATGCGCTTTGCGCCGCGCTCTTTCAGGTTGGTGGCAACTTCCAGCATGCTCTCGCCGGAAGCGATGATGTCGTCAGCGACGAAGACAGTCTTGCCCTCAACGGAATCGCCCAGATACTCGTGAGCGACGATGGGGTTGCGGCCATTGACCACGCGGGTGTAATCGCGGCGCTTGTAGAACATACCCAGGTTGCAGCCCAGCACGCTGGAGAAGTACATGTTGCGGCTCATAGCGCCCTCGTCGGGGCTGACCACGATGAACTTGTCCTTGTCGAAGCTGATCTCAGGGTTCTTCTTGAGCAGGTTCTTCAGGACCTGATAGGTGGGCATCGCATTGTCGAAGCTCATCAGAGGCACAGCGTTCATCAGGCGGGGGTCATGTGCATCGAAGGTGATGATGTTCTTGACGCCCATGGCCTGCAGCTCCTGCAGAGCCACAGCGCAGTCCAGGCTCTCGCGGGACACGCGGCGGTGCTGACGGCCGCCGTACAGGCTGGGCATGATGACAGACACACGGTGTGCCTTACCGGCCACGGCCTGGATGAGGCGTTTCAGGTTGGCGAAGTGGTCATCCGGAGACAGGTGGTTCTCATAGTTGAACAGCTTGTAGGTCACGCTGTAGTTGCCGGGGTCAACAACGATGAAAATATCGTCGCCGCGCACCGACTCCTTGACCAGACCCTTGGCGTCGCCGCTCTGGAAGCGGGGGCAGGCGCTCTCGATGATAAAGCTATTGGTCTGGTAGCCGGCCTCGCTGGCCCAGCGCACCAGATGCTTGTCGATGAGGTTGGTCAGCTCCTCGGCGCCCGGGCAGGCGATGAGGCGCAGGTCGGCGACCTGAGGCTGGTGGAAGCAATCCTTAGGGGTAATGACAGACATAATTATAGCTCCTTAAAGTTTCTTTTATCAGTTGATAAAATCAGACGTTGAAGTGCATATCCGTTATTTATTCTATCACATTTTCGGCGTTTCGACACTAGAAACTTGCATCCAACCTGCATTTTCTGCGCCTTGCACATCTCTTTGTCGAAAAAGAGCCGGAGACTATGTGTTTTTTACAAAAACCATACGTTCTCCGGCTCAAAAGTCATTCTTTTAAGTTTTTGCTCTTACAGGGCAGCGACAGCAGCCTTCAGCTCTTCGACGCGGTCGGTGTTCTCCCACTTCACGCCCAGGTCCTCGCGGCCCATGTGGCCGTAAGCGGCCAGCTTGCGGTAGATGGGCTTGCGCAGATCGAGGTCGCGGATGATGGCGGCGGGGGTCAGGTCGAAGACCTTCTCCACAGCCTGCTCGATCTTCTCGTCGGCCACGACGCCGGTGCCGAAGGTGTCCACCATGATGGAGACAGGCTTTGCCACGCCGATGGCGTAAGCCACCTGCACCTCGCACTGCTTGGCCAGACCAGCGGCCACGATGTTCTTAGCCACCCAGCGGGTCGCATAAGCGGCGCTGCGGTCCACCTTGCTGGGGTCCTTGCCGGAGAAAGCACCGCCGCCGTGGCGTGCGTAGCCGCCGTAGGTATCGACGATGATCTTACGGCCGGTCAGGCCGGTGTCGCCCTGAGGGCCGCCCACAACGAAGCGGCCGGTGGGGTTGATATAATACTTGGTGTTCTCGTCCAGCAGCTCGGCGGGGATGGTGGCCTTGATGACCTTCTCCATCACGTCGGCGCGCAGCTGCTCCATGCTGACGGCATCGCTGTGCTGGCTGGAAATGACCACAGCGTCCACGCGGACGGGCTTGCCGTCCACGTACTCGACAGTGACCTGGCTCTTGCCGTCCGGACGCAGATAGTCCAGCTCGCCGCTCTTGCGGACTTCGGTCAGCTTCTTGGCCAGCTTGTGGGCCAGGCTGATGGGCATGGGCATCAGCTCGGGGGTCTCGTCGCAGGCATAACCGAACATCATGCCCTGGTCGCCGGCACCGCCGACCTCATCGTTGGTGCCGAGGGCGATGTCGGGGCTCTGGCCGTCGATGTTGGAGATGACGGCACAGGTGTCGGCGTCGAATCCGAACTTCGCGCGGGTATAGCCGATGTCAGCCACGACCTCGCGGACGATCTTCTGGAAATCGACGTAGCAGTTGGTGGTGATCTCGCCCATGATGTGGACGAGGCCGGTGGATGCGCAGGTCTCGCAGGCCACGCGGGCATCGGGGTCGTGGGTCAGGATCTCGTCGAGGATGGCGTCGGAGATCTGGTCGCAGATCTTGTCGGGATGGCCCTCGGTGACGGACTCAGAAGTAAACAGACAGTGCTTTGCCATTTTTGTACCTCCTTGGCGTTGGTGTGTGTGTATCAATATTGACAGCTTCCTACTCGTTCATCAAGTTCATGCAATGAAAAACGCTCAGAACCGAAGCTCTGAGCGTTGCACTCTTATCTTTCGGTTTCCCGCAGGATTTGGCACCTTATGCTCACGCACAGGTTGTCGGGCTTCACAGGGCCTGTCCCCTCAGCCGCTCTTGATAAGTCGGTATTCAGTTTGTCCGGGTAATATCTTATCATTGCTTCGTCGAAATGTCAAGAAGAGTCCCACTCTTTTTTGACATTTCGCGCAGATCGATAAGACTCAATAACCCTTTGCCTGCTCGCCGTTCAGGATCTTGACGGCGCGGGAGGTGCCCAGACGGTCTGCACCCAGGGCGAGGAACTTTTCCATATCCTCGACGGTGGAGATGCCGCCGGCGGCCTTGACCTTGCAGCGGCCAGCCACGCCCTTGACCATCAGCTCCACATCGTGGAAGTTTGCGCCGGCGGTGGAGAAGCCGGTGCTGGTCTTGATGTAGTCAGCGCCTGCCTCGCAGACGATGTCGCACATCTTGCGCTTCTCGTCGTCGGTCAGCAGGCAGGTCTCGATGATGACCTTCAGGACCTTATCGCCCACAGCCTGCTTGACGGCGCGGATGTCCTCGCGGACGGCGTCGTACTCGCCGTTCTTCAGGCGGCCGATGTTGATGACCATATCCACCTCGGCAGCGCCGTTCTCGATGGCAGTCTTGGCCTCGAAGGCCTTGGAAGCGGTGTCCATTGCGCCCAGAGGGAAACCGACCACACAGCAGACCGGGATGCGGCCCGCCATGTACTCGACGGCCTGCTTCACATAACAGGTGTTGATGCAGACGGAAGCCGTGTGGTTGGCGATGGCCTCGTCGCACAGGGTCTGGATCTGGGGCCAGGTAGCCTCAGGCTTGAGCAGGGTGTGATCGACGTGGGACAGGATCTCTTCACGATTCATGCTTTTTTCCTCCTGAATCGAAGTTGTTTTGAAAACAGCTTCTTAGTTCTTGGTGGCACGGCGTACCTTCGCCATGCCGACAGCGCTCAGGGCAATGGCCGTTGCAGACACCGTTGCGCCGATGATGCCCAGCACCAGACCGGAGACCAGAAATGCAAAACCTTTCAGACCACGTTTCATAATACCGTACCTCCTGAAATTATATCAGATATTTTTCTGCCGCTGGCAGAAAAACATCTCACTTACGCTTAAAAACGATGAGCTTGCTGAACACATAATTCAGCACCACCACCACCACGTTGGAGAACACCTTCACCGCCATGCCCCACAGGGCCTGGGCATCGTAGAAGCTGGTGACAAAGATGGCCGTCGGGCCGTCGGCACCGCCGATGATGGCGATGGCGGCAGAGCCGTCGGAGATGGAGGGAGCGGGCGCTGCGCCGCCGGTGGCCATCTGCAGCACCGTATCCGGGCCAAACCAGCCAGCCAGCAGGCTCAGCGCACCGTTCATAAAGCTCTCCACCAGAGCCGCCCCCTGGGCTGCCAGCAGGTTGCCGAAGATCATCATGATGGCGGCATCCAATACCAGTGTACCCAGACGGCAGGTGACGAATGCACCAAATTCTTTCAGCGCCTCTCTGCCCTGCGTCCGGCTGGCAAAAACGAAGGCCCGGTTGGTGACATAGGCAAACAGGATGCAGATGACATTGTCCAGCACATTGCCCCAGCTGTTGGCGGCTTCGTAACCGAACAGGCGGCTGAACAGCGCATACAGTACGATGTTCAGCAATGTGGTCAGCACGCCGAAAACGAGATAAGCCAGCACCTCGCGGTGCTTTATAAACCAGTTTTTCATAATTGTACCAAAACAGCCCCGCCGCCGTTTTCCCGGCAACGGGGCTGTAGTTCGCATTGTGTCTAATGAGACTATGCTGCAGGCTGATTACTCAGCGTCGTCGTTCAGCAGAGCCTTCATGGACAGGCTGATGCGCTTCTTGTCGAAGTCGACATCCAGCAGCTTCACGTCGACCATATCGCCGACCTTCAGTGCGTCGGAGACCTTCTCAACGCGGTCATTGCTGATCTCGCTGATGTGGACCAGACCGTCAACACCCGGCAGGATGCGGACGAATGCACCGAACTTGGTCAGGGACACGACCGGAGCATGGAAGGTGCTGCCGATGGGGTAGTTGTTCTTCAGCTGCTCCCAGGGGTTGTCCTCAGCCTTCTTGTAGCCCAGAGAGACCTTGTGGTTCTCGGTGTCGATGTCCTTCACATACACCTCGATGGTGTCGCCAACGGAGACGACCTCAGAGGGATGCTTGATGCGGTTCCAGCTCAGCTCGCTGATGTGGCACAGGCCGTCCACACCGCCGATGTCAACGAATGCACCGTAAGAGGTCAGGCTCTTGACGACGCCGGTGTAGGTCTTGCCGACCTCGACGTTTGCCCAGAACTCCTCACGCTTAGCCTTGTTCTGCTCAGCGGTGACCTTGTTGATGCTGCCGACGATCTTGCGGCCGGAGCACTCGGTGACGACCAGCTGAACGTGCTGGCCGACCAGAGCAGTGTAGTCCTCGTCGCGGCGCATAGTGGCCTGAGAACGGGGGACGAACACCTTGACGCCCTTGACGTTGACGACAACGCCGCCCTTGTTGAACTCGGTGACGTCGCCCTCGACGACCTCGCCGGACTCAGCTGCCTTGGTGATCTCTTCCATGCCCTTGCGAGATGCGAGCTTCTTGCGGGAGAGCTGGATGACGCCATCCTGATCCATAACCTTCTCGACGATGAGGTCCAGCTCATCGCCAACTTTCACCAGGTCCTCGACCTTGGCGGAGGAATCATCGGTCAGCTCGCTCAGCTTGACAAAGCCGGTCTGCTTAGCTCCGATATCCACCTGGATCTCGTTGGCAGAGATGCTGGTCACGATTCCTTTCACAATACTGCCTGCATGAACACGCTTTTCCTCGGATGCGTTCAGCATCTCCTCAAAGCTCATGCTGTCATTGATTTCTGCGCTCATACTGTTAAGTACCTCCTCAATAATAGACGATGGCGTTGAAGCCCCGGCTGTGACGCCCGCCGTCTTTACATCTGCAAACCATTCCGGCCGAAGTTCGCTCGCTGTCTCGACCGTTACGGCTCGCGTATGCTTTGCGGCGACCTGTACCAGCTTTTGGGTATTGGAAGAATGATGACCGCCAATGACAACAATGATGTCGCATTGTTGGCTGAGGTCTTCCGCTTCCTGTTGCCTCGCCCACGTCGCATTACATATTGTATCAAAAATTCGGGCGTTTGTATAGGCTTTTTTGAGAAACTCCGAACTTTCTTGCCATTTTGTTACCTGAAATGTGGTCTGTGCAACTGCAAAAATGGGCTTTTGGGGGTCAGAAGGCCCTTTCCACGCCTTCAACTGGGCCAAATCGCTGAAAACGAATACCTCTCCCCGGGTATGTCCGACGATGCCCTGCACCTCCGGATGGGACACGTCACCGGCCACCACGAGTGTCGCACCGGCGGCTTCGGCCTCGGAAGCGACTTTCTGTATCTTCTTCACGAAGGGGCAGGTGGCGTCGTGATAGGTGCAGCCCCGGGCGTCCAGCTCATCGTAAATGCTGCGTGGGACGCCGTGGCTGCGGATGACCACCTCGTAACCTGCAGGGACATCAGCGGGGGTGTCTGCTACCAGTGCACCCCGGCGCTCGAGGTCTTCCACGGTCTGGGGGTTGTGGATGAGGGGGCCGAGGGTAGCCACCTTGCGGCCCTCATCCAGCAGACCGTAGGTCAGCTTGACCGCGCGGTCCACGCCGAAGCAGAAACCCGCAGTCTTCGCAAGTCTGATTTCCATTGCTTGTCCTTCCTATTCTAGCGTCCTTGCCCTCTCAGTCTCGCTTTGCTCGACAGCTCTCCCAAGGGGAGAGCCTTAAAGCGTGGCGGGAACGTGAAGCCTCTCCCTCTGGGAGAGGTGGCATCGCTTGCGATGACGGAGAGGGCAAGCCGCCTTACAATTCGCTCCACGCATCCAGAACGGCCTGTTTATTCTCCCGCAGCTTCTTTATGTCGCGGCGGCCTTCCATTGCAAACTGTGCAGCGGGCATGGGCTCGCCGAAGATGACACGCACCTTGCAGAACAGCTTCATCTTCCCATCGGGGGTGTCGTAGTAGATGCGGCAAGGCACGACGTCCACATTTGCTGCCGCCGCGATGACGAAGAGGCCGCTCTTGAGGGGAAGGAACTTTCCCTCCTGCTCCCGTGTCCCCTCCGGGAAGAGCAGCAGCGTACCGCCCTCCTGACACTTTTTCACGGTGTCGTCGATGACGCTGACCTCTTCTTTCGTGCCGCGGACACAGACTGCACCGGCGCACCGGAAGAACCACGACAGGAATGGGTTTATCTCGAACAGCTCTTTCTTGGCAAACACGGTCATCCGCTGGCCCCAGAACCGGGTGATGACGACGAACACCGGGTCGATGGCGGAGATGTGGTTGGGGGCAATGATGCAGCCCTTCGTGCCGATTTTTTTCAGGTTCTCTCGGCCCTCACACCGGACGCGGAAGCCGATGTGGAACACCAGCCATGCCAGCGGGACCAGAATATAATATAGTATCATCCGACCTTCTCCGTGATCATTTTCTTCATGGCCTCAAAGCTCTGCTCGAAGTTCAGCTCCGAAGTGTCCAGCAGCACGGCGTCGTCTGCCTGCTTGAGAGGAGCTGCGGCGCGGTGGGTGTCCTGATAGTCGCGCTGCTTGACGTCGGCCAGCACATCTTCGTAGGGGGTGTCGATGCCCTTCTGCTGGTACTCCTTCCAGCGGCGGGTGGCGCGGGCCTCCGGGCTGGCGGTGAGGAAGATCTTTACAGTCGCATTGGGCAGCACCACGGTGCCGATGTCGCGGCCATCCATCAGGATGTTCTGCGTCCTGGCCATGTCCCGCTGCATCTCCAGCAGGAAGGCGCGCACCGCCGGATTTGCACCCACGGCAGAAGCCGCCATCCCCACCTCTTCGGTGCGGATGGCCGTGCTGACGTCCTCGCCATTCAGATAGATATGCTGTTCGCCCTCGATAAAAGCAAATTCGAGGGTGATATTGGGCAGCAGGGCGTTGACCGCCTCGTTGTCCTTCGGGTCTTTGCCCGCGCGGAGAGCATAAAGGCCGATGGTGCGGAACATCGCACCGGTGTCCACATAAATGTAGCCGAAGTCCGCAGCCAGACGCCGCGCCAGCGTAGATTTGCCTGCGCCCGCAGGCCCGTCGATTGCAACAGAAATCATTTTTATATCTCCTTCTATAGCGGTCATTCCAGATGATTCGCAAAACTCTGTGCCGTGCAGAATGCGATCTGCAGGTTATAGCCGCCGGTATAGGCGTCCACATCCAGCACTTCGCCTGCAAAGTAGAGGCCGAGGGCCTTTTTGCTCTGCATGGTCTTGGGGTCCACCTCCCGCACCGACACGCCGCCCGACGTGATGACTGCGTGGGCCAAATCGCCCCGGGCGTCGATGGACACCCGCCAGTGCTTCATCAGCTGTACCAGTTCCCGCTTCTGCTCCCGGGTGATCTGGTTTGCCCTGGTGGCCGGGTCGATGCCCCAGCGGGCCACCATGACCGGCTGCATACTGGACGGCAGCAGCTTCACCAGTGCGCCCTGCGCCGCGTGGTTCGCCAGAAGGGCAAAGTCCCGGGTGATGCGGTCATAAAGCTGTTCCTCGCTGAGGGCAGGCTTCAAATCAATAAAAGCTTCGTACTTGTGCTTTTTCATGTCGCCCAGATGACTCGACGCGCTGAGGGTCAGCGGCCCGCTGATGCCGAAGTGGGTGAACAGCATCTCGCCCTGCTCCTCGAAGATAGGTTTGCCGTCCTCGTGGAGGGTGAGAGTCACGTTCTTGAGGGCGAGGCCCATCATCTTCTTGCAGTCGGCATCGTGGCTCACGAGGCTGACGAGGCTGGGGACAGGCTCCACGAGGGTGTGGCCCGCCTGCTGGGCCAGCTTGTAGCCGTCGCCGGTGGAGCCGGTGGTGGGGTAGCTCAGACCGCCCGTTGCCACCAGAACGGCGTCCGCCTTGTACTCCCGGCCCGAAGTTCCCCTCACTCCTACGCAGCGATAGGCCGGGCCGGGCTTTTTCTTTTTCGGGTGGCGCGGATCTTCCGGCGCAGCAGGCGCTTCTTCCGGCTGGGCCAGCGGCTCCAGCAGCAGCTTTTTTGCCCCGTCGTGGACGATGTCCGCTCCGTCTGCGTACCGCAGAAGAGCCTGCCGGATCTCTTCGGCCTTGTCTGACACCGGGAACACCCGGCGTCCGCGCTCCACCTTCAGCTCCACACCGAGAGACTCAAACAGTTCCATCGTCCTGGCCGGAGGGAAAGCCCCCAGCGACGAGAACAGAAAGCGGGGGTTCGTCCGCACATGGTGCAGAAATTCCTCTGCGGTGCAGTCGTTGGTCACATTGCAGCGGCCCTTGCCGGTGACAAGAATTTTCTGAGCCGGTTTTTCCATATGTTCCAGCACCGTCACCTCATGCCCCTGCCGCAGGGCCGCGCCCGCCGCCATCAGGCCGGCAGCGCCGCCGCCTACCACTAAGACCTTCATGTTTCGTTTCCTCCGCTTTTTCTTCTGTCTTCACACTTATTCTAGTTTATCATACCAGAATCGACCGCCAAAAGCAATGTGAAAAAAGCAGGTACAGCGTTCTGCTGCACCTGCCCGGAAAATTTTGCTTATTTCATGGCCTTGATGGGGTCGAGATACTTTTCGCCCTCCATGACCTCCAAATGGATGTGGCTCTCCTCGGCGCACTCGCAGCTCACGCTGCCCACCTTGCCGATGGTCTGCCCGGCCGAGACGGTGTCGCCCTTCTTCACCCTGGCGTCCGTCGTACCGCAGACCCGCCAGACCCTGCCGGAAGCATCTTCAATGGCGACCACAGGCCCCCACTTGTCGTCCGTGCCGGTCTCCACCACCTTGCCTGCCGCCGGGGCGGTCACTTCCGCGCCCTTGTCGGCGGCGTAGTCCACACCGTTGTGGGTGCGCCAGTCGCCCAGCGTCTTGCTGTAGACCAGCTCATCGCCGCTGTAGCTGTTTAAGACGCGCCCCGAGACAGGCTGCGTGGAGGCAGGCGCAGCCGAACTGCTGGCAGGCAAGGACTCGGTTTGCAGCGCGGAGGGTTCGCGTACCGAACCAGACCCAGACTGCGCACCAGAAGAGGACGCAGCCCCACCGGACGAGCTGTCGGCTTTTGGCACATTGGCCACACTGTTTGCTGCGGGTGCGTTCTGCTGCTGCCATTCGGCTTCCTCCTCTCCGGCGACGCCGGGCGATGTGTTGATGCCCTCGTCGATGCCGGGGGCGGTGCTGGACGGGCTGCGCACCGCGTCCAGATTTTGCTTCAGCTCATTGCGCACTGTGCGCACGGCCCACACTCCGGCCGCTGCCGCCGCCAGCAGGCAGGCGGTGAGCACCAGCGCAAAGGCTTTGTCCCGCAAAAACTTTCTGAATTGCTCCATCGTTCGTTACTCCAATCCATTTTGTGTACGGAATCGTTTCTTTGGTGGTAGTTTGGAGCGATGGAGCGGGGTTTATTCATCCTTTATTCGAAAGGACACAAAAAGGCCCCGGATGACCGGGGCCTTACCTGTTGCATTGTTCTTTTTACGCAGCGCAGTCCGGGAAATTCACCACCGTGATTTCCGCCACCGCCTTTTCCACAGTCTGCAAAATATGCTCTATCTTTTCTATTGTATCCGCTGACAGAACAACTTCTCCGCACTGCTCACACTTCATACAGGGGACATTTTTGATGACAACGACACAGTTTTTGAGCTGTACGGTATGAATGGTAGTATCAGGCTTCATTTCGCCCTTGCAGAAAAAGCAGGTCATGTCTTATTCCCCTTTCTTCTTTCGTTCTGTATAAGAGGCATTCCAGTGGTTCAGGTCAGGCCAATAGGCGGTCAATATCCACAGCGCATCCTCATGGATGCCGCACACCACATGGAGCCAGCGGCCCGCCAGATTGACGCCAAGTACCAGACAGGATGGACACCGGTAGTCGTCCGGGCGATATTCGATGATTTTTCCGCTCTGGATAGCCTGCCGAATATCAGCCAAACGGATGCCGCGTTCATAAAGCCGGGCCTGCGAGTGTGCTGTCAGGAATATCTGCCCACTGCAGGATAGTGTGCGCAGGTTTTCAATCGTCAATTCCACGCTCTACCGGCCTTCTTTCTTTTTATTTGATTATAGCATCTCCGTTTCATCAAGTCAATCACAGTGCAAAAGACCCCCATCCGGCGTTCCGGACAGGGGCCTAAAGTCCTATTTAGTTATTGCGGCTGCGGCTGTTCATGCCCAGCAGGCGGACGACGTAGAGGAAGATGTTGATGAAATCCAGATACAGGGTCAGTGCGCCGTAGATGGAAGCCTTCTCGGCCATCTCGGTGTCGCCTGCGTAGTAGGCGTAGATCTGGCGGAGCTTCTGGGTATCGTAGGCGGTGAGCAGCATGAACACCACCAGACCGATGCCGCAGTAGAGCACCGAGGCGCCGAAGCCAAAGCCGAAGAGCGCACCCACGAGGCTGGTGACGATCATGGCCACCAGAGCCATCATGAGGCGGGGGCCCCAGCCGGTGAGGTCCTTATGGGTGGTGGTGCCGTACACGGCCATAAGGCCGAAGTAGACCGCCGTGGCGAGGAAGGCCATGACCAGCGTACCTACCGAGAACATCAGGAAGTAGTAGCTCAGGACCATGCCGTTCAGGATGGCGTATCCGAAGAACGCGGCTCTTGCTCCGTCGATGGACATCTTCTGCACCCGGGCGCTGAGCATGAACACCAGTGCCAGCTCACCGATGGTAAGCAGGAAGTAAAGCGAATTGACCAGATAGATAAGGGGCGTGGTCGCCGTGATATAGGCCATTGCGAAGGTGACGAGCAGGCCGCCGGCCATCCAGCGGTAGGTGCGGGTCATATAGTCCGATGCGCTCATCGAAGGCTCCGCATAGCCGCGGTCATAGTTGTTGTAATCCATAAGGAATCCTCCATTCAAAATCAGGGCATCGACCTCGGCCTTGCCCCGGTCTACGAAATATAGTATACTGCATAGAAATGAACGATTCATGAAAAAGGCTGTGATATTTGATGTCCCTCGGACTTTATCTGCATATTCCTTACTGTTTTTCCAAATGCCGGTACTGTGATTTTTACTCCGCCCCCGGCCAGCGCGGCGTCCCCCGGGCCTATGTGGACGCCCTTTTGCGGGAACTCTCCCGGTTTGCGCCGGACGCGCCCCTGCGGCCGGACACCCTTTATTTCGGCGGTGGAACGCCCAGCCTGCTGGACCCGGCAGACGCCGCCCGGCTCATCGCCGCCGCACAGCCCCTGCCCGGGGCCGAGATCACACTGGAAGCCAACCCTGAGACCGTAACGGAGGATTCCCTCCGGGCTTTCCGGGAGGCGGGCGTCAACCGCATCTCCTTTGGCGTCCAGTCGGCCCGGGACAGCCAGCTCAAGACGCTGGGCCGCCCCCACACGGCAAAGCAGGCGCGGGCCGCTTTCGCCGCCGCACACCGGGCCGGGTTCGAGAATATCAGCGGCGACATCATGCTGGCCCTGCCCCATTATACGCAGGCCGAGTTCGACGAGACGCTGGAGCTGATCGAGGATGGCGGCGCGGCCCACATTTCCGCCTACCTCTTGAAGATCGAGCCCGACTCCGCCTTTGGCCGGACGCCCCCCGAGGGTCTGCCCACCTCCGACGAGGCGGCAGATTTTTACCTCTACGCCGTCGAGCAGCTGGAACATCATGGTTACCGGCAATATGAGATCTCCAACTTCGCCCGCCCGGGCTATGAGGGAAAGCACAATCTCATCTACTGGGACTGCGGCGACTATCTGGGCATCGGCCCTGCGGCCCACTCCTGCATGGGCGGCAAACGATTCTACTACCCCGCCGACACCGAAGCCTTTCTGCGGGACGAGGCCGCGCCCGTCATGGACGGCGGCTGCGGTGCGGAGGATTATCTCATCCTGCAGCTGCGTCTGCGCAAAGGTCTGAGCCTCGACGAATACAAAAAACGCTATGGCAGGGAGTTTTCCACCGCACAGCTGGCCTTTGTGCAAAACTGTGTGAAGAGCGGCTACGCCAACTTTGACGGCCACACCCTCGCCCTCACGCCCGCCGGGCTCATCGTACAGAACAGTATCCTTGCCGAGCTGCTGTGAGCCTCAGTGAACAGCAAAGCTCATCGCCGCCAGCACAAAAACACCGATGATGCTGGCAATACGGCTCACCCTCTGCATCGCGTAATACCAGTCGGTGGGCTCACCGCCGTACACTTCCAGCCCGTGACGGAGGTTCCAGAACAGCAGCGGGAACCGGACATCCAGCACAAGGAGCACCACCAGCGCCCCGATCGGCAGCAGAAACGCCACGCTGCCCCGGGTCTCCCGCCGCCCGCCGACGGCCACATTATAGAGCCAGTTACAGCTGGGCCAGAGATCGGATCTCTGGTATTCGCCGTTGACGATGACGTTCACCTCGTCGGCAAGGTCCCCATCGTCTTCCCTCCACAGGATGGCGTCGCCGGGGTCGCCCAGCGCGGTCCCGGTAAAAATGACCACTCCGTCCTGCTCAATTTTTACGCCCGGGTCGCTCATGCCATCGGCTTTCGATTCGAGCCGATAGTGCCGCGTCTCTCCGTCCATCGTGAAATCCACTTCCGCACCGTTTCCTGTCCGGGCGATCTGCATGGTGTAGGCGGCATACGCATCCCTGCCCGAAAAGCTGCCGTCGGCCTGACGATACAAAAAGGCATCCCGCAGCCAGACCCCCGGGCGGAGGGCGGCCCAGAGATAGAGCACAGTGAGAAGCAGCGCGGTAAGAACGCAGAGCAGGCAGCTCGTCTTTTTCTCCATGGTCAGGCTCCTTTCGTTTCAGCCCAGTTCGATCACGTTCCACCCCAGCTCCCGGATGGCTTCTTGATCATGGGTCGCCAGCAGGGTGGGCTTTCTGCCGCAGCGTGCCTTGAGCATGGCTGCGGCTTTTTTCATGACGGCGGGGTCCATGCCGGTGAAGGGCTCATCCAACAGAAGGGTGTCGCTCTCGGCCCAGAGAGCGCGCAGCAAGGCGGTGCGACGCTTCTGTCCGCCGGAGAGCTTCCGGGCAGGCAGGGCAAGGGCCTCGTCATCCAGTCCTAATTGTATAAGGTCATCTCGTATCTGCTTTTTGTATTGTATTTTGACCTTGTACTGTTCTGCGGGCAGCACCAGTGCCACATTCTCTTCGGCGGTCAGCTGGGGGCAGAGCCTGTCTTCCTGAAAGACCGCGCCGACCCGGCCCACGCCCTCCACGCTGCCGGAGGTGGGCGCTTCCAGCCCCATCAGGATGCGGAGCAGGGTCGTCTTGCCCCAGCCGCTTGGCGCCCAGAGCACCGCCGGGCCGTCCACAGTAAGCGAGAGGTTCTCGAAGAGGATCTTCTCTCCGAATCGTTTAGACAGATTCTTTATTTCCAGTTTGTTGTTGGTTTCACTCATTTTTCAGCCCCCTCTTCGCCCAGAACTGCCGCTACCGCTTTATCCAGCAGAGCGATGAACAGCTTTTCGAATACGGCGCTCAGCAGGATGATAACGAAGGTCCAGGCAAACAGCTCTCCGGTGGAAAGGGTAATTTTTGCCCGGTAAAGCGCGTCGCCGATGCTGCCGTCCGGCAGGCCGATGACCTCTGCTGCTACGCCGCTCTTCCAGCAGATGCCCAGCGCCACGCTGCATCCCTGCCGGAACGCGGGCAGCACCGCCGGGAGCCAGACCGCCCGCAGACGCCGCCCCAGAGGCAGACGGAACACCTGCGCCATTTCGAGAAGCTGGCGGTCAGCACTCCCGATGCCGGTGCGCACTGCGCTGTAGAGGACGGGCAGCACCATCAGAAAGCTGATAAGAACGGACAGCGACGAGCCGCTGACCCACACCAGCGCCAGAATGATGAAGCTGGCCACCGGAGTAGCCTTGACCAGCTGCATCACGGGGGCGAGAAGGGCGTCTACCCACTCCCACTTTTCGGCGGCTACCGCCAGCACCGCGCTGGACAGAACGCCCAGCCCGAAGCCCAGCAGGATGCGCCCGGCGCTGAAGCCGATGCGCTGCCAGAACTCGGCCTGCGGCAGCAGCTCCACCAGCGTACCGATGGCCTGCACCGGCGAGACAAGAAAGACTTCCTGCCCGATGGCCGCAGCCGCCGCCTGCCAGACGCCCAACCAGAACACCGACGCCGCCAAAATTTGAATGCGGCGTTTTTTTGTTTTATCCATGTATTTCTTTGCTCCTGTTCGTTTTCTCGCTTTCAGAATATCACATCATGTATGAGAATACAATCCTTCATCTTTTCTTCTCTTGACATGAAGGTCATAAAACACTACACTGGAATAAAGTAATCCTTATTCTACGTGCCTCCGCGCACAGCTGGGAGAGATGACCATGCACGATTCCGCTCAGGCCCTCCGGGGCAAAAAGCTCCTTCTGGTGGGGTTCACCCTGTTCTCGATGTTCTTCGGGGCAGGCAACCTCATCTTCCCGCCCTTCCTCGGCGCACAGGCCGGGACGGCGCTCTGGCCCGCTTTTGTGGGCTTTGCCGTCAGCGCCATCGGTCTGCCCATCGCGGGCGTGGCAGCAGTGGCCCGGGCAGGCGGTCTGCCTGCGCTGGCCGGGCGGGTCCATCCCCGCTTCGCACAGGTGTTCGCTGTGCTGGTCTATCTGTCCATCGGTCCCTGCCTCGCGATCCCCCGCACGGCCAGCACCTCGTTTGAGATGCTGACGCCGCTGGTGGGGCGGAGCACACCGGGACAGTTCATCTACTCCCTCGTGTTCTTTGCTGCGGCGTACTTCGTGGCCCTCAAGCCCGAAAAGCTGACCCAGCGGCTGGGCCGCATCCTCTGCCCTGCCCTGCTGGTGCTCATCGTGGTGCTGTTCGCGGGCTGCATCCTCCGCCCGGCCGCGCCCGGCTACGGCACGCCTGCCGAGGCTTACGCCGCCCTCCCCGCCGCACAGGGCGTGCTGGACGGCTATCAGACCATGGACGCGCTGGCAGCGCTCAACTTCGGCGCGGTCATCGCGCTGAACCTTCAGGCGGTGGGCATCACGGAGGAGTCCGCCGTCCGGCGCGGCACCATCCGGGCCGGGTTCATCGCGGGCGGGATGCTGCTGGTGGTCTACGCCATGCTGACCCACATCGGCGGCATCTCGGGGGCTGCCTTCCCCGGCAGCGGCACCGGTGCCGCTGTCCTGACGGCACTGGCCGACGGCCTGTTTGGCCGGGTGGGACAGGTGCTTCTGGCCGCCATCTTCGTCATCGCCTGCTTCAACACCTGTGTCGGCCTCATCGCCAGCGTAGGCGAATACTTCCACGAGCTTCTGCCCCGGCTGCCCTACCCCGCCATTGCGGCCTTCTTCGCGCTGATGAGCATGCTGCTGGCGAACATCGGCCTTGCGGGCATCCTGAGCCTTTCCGTCCCGGTGCTGAACGCCATCTACCCCATCGCCATCATCCTCATCGTGGTGGAGTTCCTGCCCGGACGGTTCCAGCGGACATCGGTCTGGCGGCTGAGCATCCTCTTCACGGCCATCCAGAGCATCCCTGCCGCCCTGCCCTTCGGCCCCCTCTCCACCTTGATGAACGCTCTGCCCCTGAGCAGCCTCGGCTTTGGCTGGCTGCTGCCGGCCCTCATCGGCATCGGCGTGGGCCTTCTGATGTAAGAAAAACTGCCGCACGGCTGTGCGGCAGTTTTCCTTGTTTCAAAGCTTACTTTGCAGAGTTGCGGATCGCCGCCATGACCTTGCGCAGGACGGACGGCTCGGTGTAGTAGAAGTTGTCGTCCGGCAGCTTGCCGCCCACGGCAGCGGGAGAGCCATCGTAGAGCACCTGCAGGTAGGCAGAGATGTCTTTCTTCATCTCCTGACCGTTGCGGTAAACGATGTTGCACTTGGGCAGGGCCTTCTTGGCGATCGCAGCCTTGGCCACCACGCCGACTTCCTCACAGAGGGCGGCGGTGCCGTCGATGTCCTCGTTGGCAGCCTTGACGCTCTTCTGGTAGTCGGTCAGGAAAGCTGCGATGACATCGGGGTTCTGCTTTGCGTACTCGGTGCGCACCACGGTGACGCCGGTGATGAGCTGGGTGTCACAGACCCTGTTCCATTCCCTGGTCAGGTCAAGGACGACGCGGAGGTCACTGTCCTTCATCTGGGCAGCGGTGACGTAGGGCTGAGGCAGGACGGCGATGGCATCCTTCCTGGCAGCGGCCATCTGGGCCGTGACCTCGGAAGCCTCGCTGTAGTATTCGATCTTCACGTCCTTGTCGGGGTCGAGGCCGTTCTTCCTGAGCAGATAGCGCAGGACGTACTCGGGGGTCGTGCCTTTGCCGGTGGAGAGGATGGTGCGGCCCTTGAGGTCGGCGAAGCTGTGGACGGTATTGCCCTTCTCCACGACGTAGAGGACGCCCAGCGTGTTGACGGCCATGACCTGGATGCCGCCGTTCGTCTTCTGGTAAAGGGTCGCGGCGAGGTTGGCCGGGATAGCGGCCATGTCGAGTTCGCCCTTGATGAGCTTCGGCACGATCTCATCGGCAGCGCCGTAGAGCTGCAGGTCATAGTCGAGGGAAGCAGTGCCGTCCTTCTCCATGCTCAGCAGATTGACGAGGCCCATGGTGGTGGGGCCTTTCAGGCCGGCGATGCGCACTTTGGTGCTCGTTTTGGCCGATGCGCCGCAGGCCAGCACGCTGACCATCAGCACCAGCGACAGCAGCAGAGATGTCAGTTTTTTCATAGGATCTCGTTCCTCACTTTCATTGGGAGAAATTTTCCCGCAAAAAATTTGCAAAACCATTTGCTTTACGCCCTCAAGTTTACTATAATAAGAGAAAAAATACCGTTGCACACGCAACGGAATCGCAGAAGGGCGGTGAGGGCCCGGGGAAAACCTCACGGAATGGGTATGGAAAATTATCTTCCGCTGTTACAATCCACCTCTCTGTTCGCCGGGCTGGAAGCCGAAGCGCTCCGGGTCCTGCTGGGCGAAGTGGGGGCCGTATTGCGCACCTACAGCCGGGGCGAGACCCTCGTACTGGCCGGACAGTCGAACCGCCGGGTGGGCGTGGTGCTCTCCGGTGCCATCGAGGCCTATCATTCCGCCGCCAGCGGGGCGCGTCTGCCCATCAGCCAGATGGGGCCGGGCGGTGTGTTCGGCGACGTGCTGGGCGGCTCGAGCCTTTCCAGCCCGGTGACGGTGGTGGCCTCGGCCCCCTGCGAGGTGCTGCTGGTGCCTTACGAGAAGCTTCTGCTGCCCGGGGCCGACCCGGCCCGCCAGCGGGTGCTGCAGAACCTTGTGCGCACCATCAGCGACAAATACTTCCTGCTCTCCCGCCGGGTAGACCTGCTGCTGCTCAAGAGCCTGCGGGCCAAGGTGTGCGCCTACCTGCTCAGCGAGGCCGAGGTTCATCACAGCCTCACCTTCACCATCCCCTACTCCCGCATCCAGCTGGCCGACTACCTCAACTGCGACCGCAGCGCCCTCTCCCGGGAGCTGAGCCTGATGCAGCGGGACGGCCTGCTCGAGACCTATAAGAGCAGCTTCAAGCTGCTGGAACCGGACGCGCTGCGGCACATGGTGCTGTAACAGCCTCTCCCTTTGGGAGAGCCTTATATAGAAGGAGAACTTCATCATGTCCAAACCGATTTTATGGATCGTCATTCCCTGCTACAACGAAGAACAGGTGCTGCCCATCACGGCCCCCATGTTCCTGAAAAAGATAAACGACCTCGCCGCAGCGGGCCTTATCAGCGAGAAGAGCCGGGTGCTCTTCGTCAACGACGGCTCCCGCGACGCCACCTGGTCCCTCATCCAGAAGTTCGCCTCTGAGGATGAGCACTTCATCGGCATCTCCCAGAGCCGGAACCGCGGCCACCAGAACGCCGTGCTGGCCGGGCTGATGGAGGCGCTCCACAGCGGCAGCTGCGACATCACCATCTCCATCGACTGCGACGGTCAGGACGACATCAACGCCATGGACGAGATGGTCAAAAAGTATCTCGACGGCGCCGAGGTAGTCTACGGCGTGCGCAGCCGCCGGGACACCGACACCTTCTTCAAGCGGTTCACCGCCGAGGGCTTCTACCATGTGATGAACGCGCTGGGCGCAGACATCGTCTTCAACCACGCCGACTACCGGCTCATCAGCGCCCGGGTGCTGGAGAGCTTCGCCGACTACCGCGAGGTGAACATCTTCCTGCGGGGCATGGTGCCGCTGGTGGGCTACCCCAGCGACACTGTCTACTACGAGCGCCACGAGCGTCTGGCCGGCGAGAGCCACTATCCCCTCAGCAAGATGCTGGCCCTCGCCTTCGACGGCATCACCAGCCTGTCGAACAAGCCCATCCGCCTCATCACCGGCGCAGGCATCGTGGTCAGCCTCATCAGCTTCATCGGTGTCATCTGGGCCATCGTGCAGGCTGTTCTGGGCAGCGCTGTGGCGGGCTGGGCCTCCACCATCTGCATCGTCTGCTTCATGGGCGGCGTCCAGCTGGTGTGTCTGGGCGTCATCGGCGAATACGTCGGCAAGATCTATATGGAGACCAAGGCCCGCCCCCGCTACATCATCAGCGAGCGCACATGGGCTCCCTACGAAAGGAAGTATCACGGATGAGCAAACAGAGCTGGAAAGGCAGCACCCTCCTGAACCCGGAGCCGCCGGTGCTGGTCTCCTGCGGCGGGCTGGACAAGCCCAACCTCATCACCATCGGCTGGACCGGCACCATCTGCACCCAGCCCAGCATGGTATCCATCAGCGTCCGCCCCGAGCGGTACAGCCACCACCTCATCAGGGAGAGCGGCCAGTTTGCCATCAACCTGCCCACCGAGGCACTGGTGAAGTCGGTGGACTGGTGCGGCGTCAGGAGCGGCCGGGACTTTGATAAATTCGCGGCCTGCAAACTCCATTCTGCCCCCGGCTCGGTGCTGACGGACTGCCCCATCCTCGAAGAAAGCCCCGTCAACCTCGAGTGCAGGGTCACGCAGGTCCTCCCGCTGGGCAGCCACGACCTCTTCCTTGCCGAAGTGGTGGCCTGCGACGTGGACGAGAGCCTGCTGGACGAGAACGGTAAGCTCTGCCTCGACAAGGCCAGGCTCATTGTCTACAGCCACGGCGAATATCTGGCTCTGGGCAAAAAGCTGGGGACCTTCGGCTACAGCGTGCGGAAGAAAAAGCCGACGCGGAAGCCCCGCAGATAATACTATGAAAAATGGGAAGCACAAAAGCGCTTCCCATTTTTTTATTTCTCGTCGAGCAGATCACTCAGACATCTGACCGTCCGGCCGTGATAGCCCGTGACCGTCTCGGCATGGAGCAGACTGCTCAGCACACTTTCCTCCACGCACTCAGCCACCGCCCGGAACAGCGGATTGATGGCGTCATCGTGGACCATACCCATCGGCAGGATGGCCTTTTCGGAGTAGTGCGGCACCCGGTTGGCGGTGGTGAAGGCAATGACGATCTCGCCGGAGCCGTTGCCGCAGAAAGAGCCGGTGCGGGACAGGCCCACCAGCGCCCGGTGGCAGAGCCGCCGCAGCTGGCGCTCACTCAAGGGGATGTCCGTCGCCAGCACCGTGATGATGGAGCCCTTGTCCTCGTGGGGCGGGATGTGGGCGTCCAGCAGGCTCTGGATGGGGGTGCCTGCCACTACGAGGTCATCGAAGACGGCGTGGTTGGAGAGCACCAGCGCACCAATGGTGTACTGTTTCCCGTCCAGCTCCCCCACACGGGAGGCCGAGCCGATGCCGCCCTTCAGGCCGTGGCAGCGCATTCCCCGGCCCGCGCCCACAGCGCCCTCGGCGAAATCGGCGCGGCAGTCGGCCAGCGCGGCCCGCACATTTTCTTCCGTAACGTGGAGGCCCCGGATGTCGTTGAGGCCGCTGTCGTTGCACTCGCAGACCACCGGGTTGACGCTGCCGGTAGTCTCGCAGATGTCGGGGTTCTTATCCAGCATATACTTCACCAGCGCTGTCTCCACAGTACCTACGCTGAGGGTATTGGTGAAGAGGATGGGCGTTTCCAGCGTTCCCAGCTCGTCGATCTGGACAAGGCCGGTGGTCTTGCCGAAGCCGTTGATGACATGGCTGGCCGCCATCACTTTATCGTGGAAAATATCGCCCTGATGAGGCAGCAGCGCGGTCACGCCGGTCTGGACCTCGCCGTCCGCCAGTGTGCAGTGACCCACCGTCACGCCCGGCACATCGCTTATCTTGTCCAGCGGCCCACAGGGCAGTTTGCCTACCCGGATGCCCCGGCTCTTCCATTTTGCTTCGATTCCCATAAGTATTCTCCTTACAAAAATGCCCCCTCCTCACCAGACGGAGAGGGCTGATCTTATTCTTCCTCGTGCTCCACCTTGCTGATCGCGCCCAGGTCGTAGGGCGTATTCTGGTAGACGTAGTAGTTCAGCCAGTTCTCATACAGCAGGTGTGCGTGAGCACGCCAGCGGAAGAGAGGCGGCTGCTCGGGGTCGTCGTTGGGGTAATAGTTCTTTGGCACCGCGATGGGCAGGCCCTTGCCGACATCCCGCTTGTACTCGGCGTCCAGCGTGTACTTGTCGTACTCCGGGTGGCCGGTGACGAAGATCTGCCGTCCATTCTCGGTGCTCATCAGGAAGGGGCCGGCCTCGTCGCTCTCGGCGAGGATGCGCAGGGCCTTGCAGTTCAGCACATCCTCCCGGCTGATGCCGGTGTGGCGGCTGTGAGGGGCGTAGAACACCTCATCGAAGCCGCGCACCAGCGGGTTCGAGGGACGGGTGACTTTATGCTCAAAGACGCCGAACATCTTCTGGTCGAGAAGCTGCTTGCGGATGCCATAGTGGTAATAAAGTCCCGCCTGTGCGCCCCAGCAGACATGAAGGGTGGAGTAGACGTTCGTCTCGCTGAAGTCCATGATCTCGCAGAGCTCCTGCCAGTAGTCCACCTGTTCAAAGTCTATTTTCTCCACAGGCGCCCCGGTGATGATCATGCCGTCGTAGCGGTTGTTCTTCACCTCGTCGAAGGTCTTATAAAACGCCTCGAGGTGGGCCGCAGAGACATGGGTCGCCGCATGGCTGGCCGTCTGCAGCAGGGTCATGTGGACCTGAATGGGCGTATTGGCCAGCAGGCGGGCGATCTGGGTCTCAGTGGCGATCTTGGTCGGCATGAGGTTCAGGATGAGGATCTCCAGCGGACGGATGTGCTGGGAGAGCGCCCGTTCCCGGTGCATGACGAAGACGTTTTCCTCGTAGAGGGCATCGTAGGCGGGAAGAGTCTTGGGGATGATCAGCGGCATAGCGTAGTTGCTCCTTTTGACGGTTTTAGCGGGAAGTTTTTATCTGCATCCGGAGACGCTTTTTCACGGGAAGGGGCCGAAACCGGCAGATGGCGCTGACCGTGTTTCTTAAATCTTATCCAGCGCCTGTGCAATATCGGCGATGAGGTCTTCGCTGCTCTCGAGGCCGCAGCTCATCCGCACCAGCTCAGCAGGCACACCGGCAGCGGCCAGCTGCTCGTCGTTCATCTGGCGATGGGTGCTGGAAGCCGGGTTCAGGCAGCAGGTGCGGGCATCGGCAACGTGGGTCTCAATGGCGGCAAGCTTCAGCTCCTTCATAAAGGTGCTGGCGGCTTCGCGGCCGCCGGCCAGACCGAAGGAGACGACGCCGCAGCTGCCGTTGGGCAGATACTTCTCCGCCAGGGCATGGTAAGGGCTGGACTCGAGGCCGCAGTAGTTGACATAGGCCACTTTCGGGTGAGCCTCAAGGAACTTTGCGACGGCCATGCCGTTGGCGCAGTGGCGCTGCATCCGGACGTGGAGGCTCTCAAGGCCGAGGTTCAGCATATAGGCGTTCATGGGAGACTGCATCGAGCCGAAGTCGCGCATGAGCTGTGCAGTGGCCTTGGTGATGAAAGCACCCTCTTTGCCGAAGCGCTCCGCGTAGGTGATGCCATGATAGCTCTCATCGGGAGTACACAGGCCGGGGAACTTCTCGGCGTGGGCCATCCAGTCGAACTTGCCGCCGTCCACGATAGCACCGCCCAGCACAGCGCCATGGCCGTCCATATACTTGGTGGTGGAGTGGGTCACGATGTCGGCCCCCCACTCGAAGGGGCGGCAGTTGACCGGCGTGGGGAAGGTGTTGTCCACGATGAGCGGTACGCCGTGGGCGTGTGCGGCCCTGGCGAACTTTTCGATGTCCAGCACGGTGAGGGCAGGGTTGGCGATGGTCTCACCAAACACGACCTTGGTGTTGGGCTGGAACGCGGCATCCAGCTCTTCCTCGCTGCACAGCGGGTCCACGAAGGTGGCGGTAATACCCATCTTCTTCATGGTGACGGAGATGAGGTTGAAGGTGCCGCCGTAGATGGTGCTGGACGCCACGATGTGGTCGCCTGCCTCGCAGAGATTGAACAGCGCAAAGAAGTTGGCGGCCTGACCGCTGGACGTCAGCATGGCGGCGGTACCGCCTTCCAGCTCGCAGATCTTTTTCGCCACCATATCGCAGGTGGGGTTCTGCAGGCGGGAGTAGAAGTAGCCGTCGGCCTCGAGGTCGAACAGCTTGCCCATGTCCTCGCTGGTAGCGTACTTGAACGTAGTGGACTGGATGATGGGGATCTGGCGGGGTTCGCCGTTGCCGGGGGTGTAGCCGCCCTGCACGCAGATGGTATCACGGTTCATTGCAACATACTCCTTTACTGGGTTTATCTGTATAGCACAATTCCCCGCAGGAGCATGAGCCTCCTGCGGGGAATCGATTCGTTAAATTTTATTCCCTGCCCGGAGGCACCTAAAGGCTCTCCCTTTGGGAGAGCTGGCGCGTATGCGCCTGAGAGGGCTAGGACGCTGACAGAGAAGCATGGACACAGCGATAATATTTCTCTGGCAAAGATACTGCCTATCGCTGTTCGGCGGCTCCATCGCACCGGGCTTGCCCTCTCCGTCACCTTCGGTGACACCTCTCCCAAAGGGAGAGGCTTTTCTCACTTCCGCAAGCGCTTATCGCTCCTGGTCGCCCAGAAGGTGCCGACAGTCTGGAACACCTGCACCATGAGCACCAGCAGCACGACGCAGACGATCATGATGTTGGTCTGGTAGCGGTAGTAGCCGTAGGACAGAGCGATCTTGCCCAGACCGCCGCCGCCGATGACGCCGGACATGGCCGAGTAGCCGAGGATGGTCGTCAGGGCAGTGGTCATGCTGGAAATGAGGCCGGGCAGGCACTCGGGGATCATGACCTTGGTGATGATCTGGAAGGGAGTCGCGCCCATGCTCTGGGCAGCTTCCACGACGCCCTCGTCCAGCTCACGCAGGCTGGTCTCCACCAGACGGGCCACGAAGGGGAAGGCCGCGACCACCAGCGGAACGATGGTGGCCTTGGTGCCGACGGTGGTGCCCACAATGGCACGGGTCAGCGGGAAGACGCAGATCATCAAAATCAGGAACGGCACGCTGCGCAGGATGTTGATGACGATGTTCAGGATGTGCATCAGCCAGCCCGGCAGGGGCAGGACGCCGTCCTTATCGCCAGCCACCAGCAGAACGCCCAGCGGCAGGCCCAGAACCAGAGAAAATGCCGTGGAGAGGACGGTCACGTAGAACGTCTCCCAAATGGCGAAGCCATAATCTGCAAAGCTCATTCTCCGGTCACCTCCTCAACGGTCACACCATTCTGGCTGCGCATATAGGCCGCAGCCTGCTTTGCCTGTTCGGTATCGCGGGGAAGTTTGAGCAGCATGGAGCCGTAGCACTGGCCGCTCAGGTCGCGGGTGTCGGCGCTGAGCACAGACACGAGGATGCCCTTCTCCGCAGCAAGGCTCGCCACCAGCGGCTTTGCGGCGGACGAACCATTGAACGTAACACGGACCACGTGATCGTCGGGCGCAAAGCTCGAGAGGTCGCGGGCTGCGCTGCCGCCGTTGGGGGCGACGAGGCGCCTGGCCGCAGCCGTCTTGGGATTTGCAAAGATCTCGCGCACCTCACCCTGCTCCACGACCACGCCGCCGTCCAGAATGGCGACGGAGTCGCAGATCTCTTCCACGACGCTCATCTGGTGGGTGATGACCACCACGGTGATGCCCAGCTTCTTGTTGATATCCTTGATGAGGGTCAGGATGGCGTGGGTCGTGTTGGGGTCCAGCGCACTGGTGGCCTCATCGCAGAGCAGGACTTTGGGGTTGGTGGCCAGCGCACGGGCAATGGCGATGCGCTGTTTCTGGCCGCCGGAGAGCTGGGCCGGGTAGGCGTTGGCCTTATCGGGCAGGCCCACCATTTCCAGCAGCTCCCTGGCGCGCTTTTCGGCATCGGCCTTCTTCACGCCCGCAAGCTCCATCGGGAAGCAGATGTTCTTCAGGCAGCTGCGCTGCATCAGCAGATTGAACTGCTGGAAGATCATGGTGATGTCGCGGCGGCGCTCACGCAGGGCTGCGGGAGACAGGGTCTCCATCGCGGTGCCGTCGATGACGACACTGCCCTCGGTGGGGCGCTCCAGCAGATTGATGCAGCGCACCAGCGTGGATTTACCCGCGCCCGACATACCGATGATGCCGTAGATGGAGCCATCGGGGATGGTCAGGTCGATGTTCTTCAGCGCATTCACCGCGCCGTCCTTCATCTGGAAGGTCTTGGAAAGGTGTTTGATCTCGATCACAGAAATTACTCCTTGCTGTTGAATAAACTCCTTCAGTCAAACCCTTGCGGGTTTGCCAGCTCCCTCATGGAGGGAGCCTGAAACAGAACGGTCAGGCAAAGGCCCCCTCCCCGAGGGGGCTGTCACCGCAAGGCGACTGGGGGAGTTTGCTTAGCCCTGAATCGGTGCCAGACTGTCCTGCTTGCCGCCGTAGATGCCCATGGGCTCGACATGGATGCCGGCGACGGTCACCAGATGGGTACCCTTCTCCTCGTTGAAGTTGTCCAGATACGGCTGATGCTGGAAGTAGTTGGTGTCGCACTGGCCGTCCTCGACGATGGTGTTGGGGATCACATAGTCGTCGTACTCCTGGATGTCCAGAGTGATGCCCTTGGCGGCCAGAATGTCCTTGCAGACCTCCAGGACCTCGCAGTGGGGAGCGGGAGTAGCAGCGCAGCTGACGGTCTCGCCGTTCAGTGCATCGTAGTCGATGGAAGCGTCATAGCCATCGGTCGGGGTCTCGACGACGGAGACGACAGCGCCCTTGTAGTTCTCATCCATGAAGTCCTTGACCTGCTGGCTCTGCAGAGCGGCGACGAGGGCCTTGATCTTGGGCTCGTTCTCGTTGCCCTCCTTGCAGACCAGAACATTGACGTAAGCAGAAGAGCCGTCCTCCATTGCCAGAGCGTCGGTCATGGGGTCCAGACCAGCGGAGATGGCGTAGTTGGAGTTGATGACAGCGTAGTCCTCATCCTGCAGGACGTTGGGGACCTGAGCAGCCTCGACCTCATCGACGGTGACGTTCAGGGGGTTCTCCTCGATGTCGTTCTTGGTGGCGGTCAGGCCGGCGTCAGCCTTCAGCTTGAAGAAGCCGTTCTTCTCCAGCAGGGTCAGAGCGCGGGCCTCGTTGGTGGTGTCGTTGGGGACAGCGACCTTCACCTTGTCCAGCTTTGCTGCAGCGGAAGCAGCCTCAGAAGAAGCGGCAGAGCTTGCGGTGGAAGAAGAGCCGCCGCAGGCGGTCAGGGCAGCAGCAGCGGCTGCAACACCGGTAACTTTCAGAAAATCACGACGAGTAATCATAGTTTTTTCCCTCTCTATTATTGGATATAATGTACAGCGGCGGCGCGGCACAGTCCGCGCCCGCCTTGAACGGAAGCATCAAAAAAGCCTCCGTCCCTGCCAGCCATGCGCTGCACAAGGACGGAGGCCTGAAACTTCCGTGGTACCACCTTGGTTCACAGCATCCTCGCGGACACTGCCTCAAAACTGCGGCAGAATTTTTTCTGCTTACAGCCGGACGCTTTAACGGGCGCACCCGTCACGGACTAGTGCTCTTGCTCTTCGTCCGCGCAGCTCCGAGACCATTTTCGGCTCCCTGTTTCCTGCCCTTTTCCACCTGCCGGGCTCTCTGGTAAGGCTCATGCGAAAGCTTACTCTTCTCTTCACAGCCATTTTAGTGATATTGCGTTTATTGTACTCGCCTCGACGGGATTTGTCAACCCCCTAAAACAAACTTTTTCAGTAGGGAATTGAAGATTCTTCGCCCATGAGACAAAATATGCCCCCGCGCTGTGTGCGCGGGGGCATATTCAGAAGCGATCGATCAGCCCTGCTCCTGCTGTGCCTTCTTGGCTTCGAGAGCCAGAATGGCGTCGCGGCGGCTCAGGTTGATGCGGCCCTGCTGGTCGATGTCCGTCACCTTGACGACGATGGCATCACCCACAGCGACAACATCTTCCACCCGCTCGACACGCTTGGTGTCCAGCTTGGAGATGTGGACGAGGCCCTCCTTACCCGGAGCGATCTCGACGAAGGCACCGAAGTTCATCAGACGGGTGACCTTGCCCTTGTAGATGGCACCGATCTCGGGGTCTTCCACGATGGTCCTGATGGTGAAGATGGCGCGCTTTGCGTCCTCCTGGTCCACAGCGGAGACGAAGACGTGGCCGTCCTCCTGCACGTCGATCTTGCAGTTGCAGGTGGCGCAGATGTCCTGAATGACCTTGCCGCCCTTGCCGATGACGTCCTTGATCTTATCGGTGGGGATCATCATGCTGAACATCTTGGGGGCCCAGCGGCTCAGCTCGCGGCGGGGCTCTGCGATGACGGGCTTGATGATCTCATCGAGGATGTACAGACGGCCCTTGCGGCACTTCTCGAAGGCCTCGGCGATGATGTCGTAGGTCAGGCCATCGATCTTAATATCCATCTGGATGGCGGTGATGCCCTTGCGGGTGCCGCCCACCTTGAAGTCCATATCGCCGTGGAAGTCCTCGACGCCCTGAATGTCCAGCATGGTCATCCAGCGGTCGCCCTCGGTGATGAGGCCGCAGGAGATGCCGGCGACGGGAGCCTTGATGGGGACGCCTGCGTCCATCAGAGCCAGCGTGGAGCCGCAGATGGAAGCCTGAGAGGTAGAGCCGTTGGAAGAGAGGACCTCAGACACGCAGCGGATGGTGTAGGGGAACTCTTCCAGAGAGGGCAGCACAGGCACGAGAGCGCGCTCCGCCAGTGCGCCGTGGCCGATCTCGCGGCGGCCGGGGCTGCGGGGTGCGCGGGCCTCGCCGACGGAGTACGGCGGGAAGTTGTAGTGATGGATGTAGCGCTTGGTCTGCTCGTCGGTCAGGTCATCCATGAGCTGGTTGTCCTTGGTGCCGCCGAGGGTGCAGGTGGTGAGCACCTGGGTCTGGCCGCGGGTGAACATACCGGAGCCATGCACACGGGGCAGGATGCCGACTTCTGCGGCCAGCGGGCGGATCTCGTTGATGCCGCGGCCATCCACGCGCTTGCCCTCGTCCAGCAGCCAGCGGCGGACGACGTACTTCTGCATCTTGTAGCTGACGAGGTCGAGGTCGGCCTCGGTCAGGTCGGGGTACTCCTCGGCGATCTTGTCCATGATGGGCAGCAGAGCGGCATCACGCACATTCTTGTCGTCGGTATCCATGGCGGCCTTGAAGTCGTCGAGATACTTCTCCTTGATGGCGTGGAACACGTCCATATCGAGGCCCACGACCTGGAAATCGATCTTCGGCTTGCCGCGCTCGGCCACGATGCCGTTGATGAAGGTGATGATCTTCTTGATCTCCACGTGAGCGGCCTTGATGGCGTTCAGCATGGTGTCCTCATCCACCTCATTGGCACCGGCCTCGATCATGACGATCTTGTCCATGGTGGCGGCGACGGTCAGGGCCAGGTCGCTCTTCTTGCGCTGCTCCTGGGTGGGGTTCAGGACGATCTCGCCGTCCACCAGACCCACCTGCACGCCGCCGATGGGACCGTTCCAGGGGATCTCGGACACCGCGGTGACCAGAGAAGCACCGATCATGCCGGCGATCTCAGGGCTGCAGTCGGGGTCCAGGCTCATGACGGTCATGGTGATGCAGACGTCGTTGCGCATCTCCTTCGGGAACAGGGGGCGCATGGGACGGTCCACGACGCGGCTGGTCAGGATGGCGCGCTCGCCGGGGCGACCCTCACGGCGCATAAAGCTGCCGGGGATGCGGCCTGCGGCGTAGAGCTTTTCCTCGTACTCCACGTTCAGGGGGAAGAAATCGACGCCCTCGCGGGGCTTGGGGCTCATGACCACGTTGCACATCACGCAGGTCTCGCCGTAGCGGATGAGGGCGCTTGCGTTGGACAAGCCGCACATCTTGCCCATCTCCACCTTGAAGGGGCGGCCTGCCAGCGTAGTCTCGTAAACTTTGAAGTTGTCAAAGTTTTCTTTGCGGGAACCAAATTCGATTGCCATTTGGTTTGCCTCCTTATGTCCGTTTGATATTCCAAAAGGCTGCCCGCCGCGCATCATAGCAATAAATCCAGCGTCCGTGCCGCTTCACACAGGCGTTCGATTTACTGCTGCAACACGCAGCAGCGGCCTATTTGTTCCAGTGCCTGGGATACAAGGGAAAATCCAACATAAAAGAGCAAAGGGCAGGCACCCTTTGCGGTACCTGCCCTCTGTTTTCTATTACTTACGCAGACCCAGAGTTGCGATCAGAGCACGGTAACGCTCGATGTCCTTCTTCTGGAGGTAGGCCAGCAGATTGCGGCGGCGGCCAACCATCTTCATCAGACCACGGCGGCTGTGGTGATCGTTAGGGTTCTTCTTCAGGTGCTCGTTCAGCTCGTTGATGTGAGCGGTCAGCAGAGCGACCTGGACTTCGGGAGAGCCAGTGTCCTTCTCGGTCAGAGCGACTTTGGCCATAACTTCCTGCTTGTTCATAGTAACAGTACCTCTTTATAAAATTTTTATTTGCCAGCGACACAGCAGCGGGAAAACGGTACTCCCGAGTGGGCATACTCCCAGCCCCGTATCGCGGTAACAGGGCTAGTATAACAGAAACCAACGTAAAAAGCAAGAAAAATTTTTACAGATCCGCAAAAATAAGGATGTTGTTTTCCTGTCAGATCATGTTATAATCTGTCTATTGTAATAAAGAGGTAGATCGAATGACACATTGCTTTTCCCGCCGCAGCTTCCTCAAAGGAAGCGCAGCCGCCGCAGCGGTCCTTTCAAGCCCGCTCCTCCCGGCTGATGCGGCTTTTTCTGAAACCGAAAACGGCCTGTTCTCCCCTGTCTCTGCTCTCTGCCAGACCCAGTACGGCCCGGTGAAGGGCAGAGAGGGCAAAAACGGCCTGCTCTGCTGGTACGGCATCCCCTACGGTGCCGCGCCCACGGGCGAAAGCCGCTGGACAGCGCCGCAGGAGCCCGCCCGCTGGCTCACTGTGCGGGACTGCACCAGCCCCGCTCCGGCGGCCTACCAGTACACCACCTTCCCCCTCGGCACCGAGGACTGCCTGACACTGGACATTTATTCCTCCGCCGAGGCCAAAAAGCGGCCCGTCCTCGTCTATCTGCACGGCAGCGCCGCCACAGGCTCATCTCTCGAGCTGCCCGGCTGCGAACTCGTGCGGGACGCGGGCTGCGTCTTTGTCGCGCTCAACTACCGGCTGGGGCTGTTCGGATGGAACTGCCTGCCCGCCCTCACTGCAGACCCGGACGCCACCGGAAACTTTGCCCTGCTGGACATCGCCCGGGCGCTGGACTGGGTGCGGGACAACATCCGCCGCTTCGGCGGCGACGCCGACAACATCACCCTCTGCGGCTTCTCTGACGGCGGGCGGATGGCAGCGGCCCTTGCGGGCAGCCCGCTCTTCCGTGGGCGCTTCCAGAAAGCCGTCGCCATCTCCGGCGGGCTGTCCCTCGCCGACCCGGACGCCGCCGCCCAGAAGCTGGCTGAAAATTTCGCGCCGCTGGCCGTGGAAGACGGGCGGTTCGCTGACACGGCTTCTGCCGCCGAATGGCTGCTGACGCCGGGGGCGGACGTCCGGGAATGGCTCTGCGGCCTCGAACCGGCCCGCATTGCGGCCCTCGGCAAACCAGCCATCCTCTACGCAGACGATGTGGTGCTCTCCCGGGGCGCCCGGAGTGCTGTCCCCCTCCTGCTGCTCAGCAGCGCCACCGAATTCAGCGGCTTTGTCCGGGACGACCTGCGGCCCGCTTCCAGCGCGGCCCGGGCCTATGCCGTAAAATACGGCTCAGCCCTCTGCCGCTGGAGCAGCACCGAAGCTGTCGCCGAAGCGCTGGGCGGCAGTGCTCCGGTCTGGCTTGGCCTCATCGACTACGGCGGGGCCGACAGTCAGACGGCTATCCCGGGCCTCGGCTCCTTCCACGGCCTGCCGCTGGCGCTCTTCTCGTCCGAAAGCAGCTATTCTGCCTGTGCTGATTTGTCTTCAGCAGGTGCGCAGGCCCTTTCGGCCCGGCTGAAGCAGGCGCTTGCCAGTTTCATGACCAGCGGTTCCCCGGGCTGGGACGCCTGGACGCCGCAAGACCGCGCTGCCCTCCACTTCGATGCCGACAGCGAAACCGCCTGCATCACCCTCAACTCCTACCCGGATACCCAGGAAAGCATCCGCGCCGCCATGGCCGCAGACACGTCCCTCTCCGCCGCCGAAAAGGAAACGGTGGAGCACCTCTATTTTTCCGGTTTCTCTTTCTGACGAAGCAAAAACGCACCTCACCGACAGTTTTCATCGGTGAGGTGCGTTCTTGTTTTATTCAGCGGATGATGCCGCCCACAGCCTTTTTGATCTCGGCTTTGTTCCGGTACATCGCAGCATCAGGCTTTCCCCCATGCTTTCCGGAATGTCATACACCGCCTGCTGGTCTGTTTTGTTTTTTCATAAAGTTCGCTCCGCGAAGTATTCCTGCGCGCGCTGGGCTGCGTGGTCGATGCACGCGCGCAGCTCCTCCAGTGTGTCGAACTTTTTGCTGGGGCTGAGGTAGGCGTGGAACTCCACCACCGGGTCGGTGCCGTAAAGGTCGCCGGTAAAGCCCGGGATGAAGGTCTCGCAGGTCACCTTGCTCTCGTCGCTGTTGACGGTGGGCCGGGTTCCAAGGCCGGTGGCCGAGGGGTACCACCTGTCCCCTATCCTGGTGCGGGTGATATAGATGCCGTACCGGGGCAGCTGGAAGCCCTGCGGGTAGAGCTGGTTGATGGTCGGCACGCCCAGCGTCCGGCCAAGGCCCGCCCCGTGATGCACCGTGAAGCGGATGGCGTAGGGCATCCCCAGCATCGCATTGGCCGCCGGGATGTCACCGCCTTCCAGTGCGGTGCGGATGCGGGTGGAGGAAACAGGCTTCTCCTCAAACTGTGCCATCGGCAGGACGACGACCTCCACGCCCAGCGGCTCGCAGAGCTGACGCAGCAGCTCCGGTGTGCCTGCCGCCCTGGCACCGAAGGTGAAGTTCTCGCCGCAGAACAGCGCCCGGGCGTTGCAGTCCCGGATGATGCCCAGCACGAACTGCTCCGGCGTCATGGCCTTGATCTCCTCGAAATCAGGGCAGAGATAGTGCTCCACGCCGAGGCTGGCGATGAGGGCGTGCTTGTCCTCGGTGGAGAGCAGGCGCTTGCCCTTCATCTTGTTTTCGGTGGGCAGGCGGAAAGTGAACACTGCCGGTGCCGCGCCATGGGCCCTGGCCCACTCCACTGCGCCATTGATGACCGCGCGGTGGCCGATGTGGATGCCGTCAAAAAAGCCCATTGCCACAGCAGAGCCGTGGGCACCGCCCAGCGCAAGCGGCGCAAGCTGTGAATAGATCTGCATGAATGTTCTTTAATTCCTCTCTACAAAGAGTTTTTCGACCTTGAGCACGCCGCCGGTGATGTTCGCAAGACCCAGGAACTGACCCTCGGCATTGCGGACACGGTAGCGGCCATCTGCCGCCGGATAGCGGCTGGTGGGGCAGCCGTTGTACAGGTGCTGCTCCACCCTCGGCTCTGCCACCAGCAGAGGCAGGCTCTCAAACACACTCTCCACCGGCAGCATCAAAGCCTGCAGTGCCTCGGGGCCTGCGTCCTTTGCCGCCTGTATCTCTTCCAGCGTGTGGGCGTCGGCCTCGGTGTAGACACCCGCCGTCGTGCGGCGCAGAGCGCTCATGGTGCCTTTCTGGCCCATAGCGGCGGCAATGTCCTCCAACAGAGTGCGGATATACGTCCCCTTGGAGCAGCGGACGGTGAGGACGTATTCGTTCTCCACCGGGCTGCCGCCGTACCGGATGTCCAGGATCTCGATGGGGCGGGCCTTCCGCTCCACCGTGACGCCCTCGCGGGCCAGCTTATAGAGGGGCTGGCCGTTGATCTTGACCGCCGAGTACATGGGCGGCGTCTGCATCTGGGGGCCGAGGAACCGGGGCAGAACGGCCAGCAGCTCGGCCTCCCCCGCCGTCACCGGGGCTGTTTCCAGCACGGTGCCGGTGATGTCGCCGGTGTCGGTCTGCATCCCCAGCCGCAGCCGGGCGCAGTAGGTCTTGGTGTGGTCGAGCTGAAGGTCCACAGCCTTGCTGGCTCCGCCGCAGAACACCGGCAGAACGCCGGTGGCCATGGGGTCCAGCGTACCGCTGTGGCCCAGCTTGCGGGTGCCGAGGATGCCGCGCAGCTTGGCGATGACGTCAAAGCTGGTCCACTCCATCGGCTTATCTACGATAAGGATGCCCTGCATCAGCTTTCCTCCTGCGTCTCGGGGCGGTCGAGTTCCGCCTCCACTTCGGCCAGAATGGCGCTCTTGGCGTTGTCGAGGTTGCCCAGCAGCTCACAGCCCGCTGCGCGGGTGTGGCCGCCGCCGCCCAGACGCCGTGCGATGGCGCAGGCGTCCACGCCCTTGGCGGCGCGCACGCTGATGCGGTAGCTGCCGCCGGGCTGCTGACGGAGCAGCAGGCCCACTTTGACCCCCTCGATGCTGATGGGCAGGCTGGTCAGCTCTTCCAGGTCAGCCGGGTCCACGCCGCTCTGCTCGATCTCGTCCCGGGTCAGATACATCAGGGCGCAGCGGCCCTCAAGATGATATTCCAGATGGTTGCGGGCGATACGCTCCGCCTCCATCCGCTCCCGGGGTTTGGTGTCGAAGAGCAGGGTGTTCAGCTCCTCCACCTGCGCACCGGCCAGAATGAGCTTTGCAGCCACGAGGTGGGTGTTGGCAGTGGTGGAAGAGAATCGGAAGCAGCCGGTGTCCGTAGCGAGGCCGGTGTAGAGGCAGTTGGCGATGAGGGGGGTGATCTCCACGCCCATCTCGCTGATGACCTCATACAGAAGCTCTGCCGTTGCGGCCGCATTGCCGTCCAGCAGGGTGAAATCCGCATAGCCGCTGTTGCCCGTATGGTGGTCGATGCAGAGATCGACGTGGCGGGTATACTGCGGCACACCGTTGTTTTCTCCAAAGAGCTGCACGCTGGCAACATCCACAGCCACAACGGTCTTGGGCTCAAACTCGCCCCGGAACGGCACCGGTGCAGTAAAGCTGTAGCGGGAAGGCACTGCATCGGAGCAGAGGACAGCTGCCGTCTTGCCCAGCGCCTTGAGCGCGTGGCAGAGGGCGCTGCCGCAGCCGATGGTGTCGCCGTCCGGGTTTTTATGACACAGGACCAGAATGTTGTCCGCAGCACAGAGGCGCTCGGCCATCTGCTGCACATTGAGCTGTTCTGTCATTTGATGGATCCATCCTTTCCGCAGCGCTGGATTTATTCCTCGGTCTCGGCGGGCTGAGAGTCCTCAGCGTCACCGTTCACATTCAGCGTGCGGAGCAGCTCATTGATGTGGGCTGCATAGGCGGCACCGTCGTCCTCCACAAAGATGAAGCGAGGTGCCTTGCGGATGTGCATTTTCTTGCTCACTTCGGTGCGCACATGGCCTGCGGCGCGGTTCAGGGCCTCGATGGCGGGCTTGGGGCCGTCCTCACGGCCCATCACGCTCACATAGACCTTCGCCACATCCAAGTCGGGCGTCACATCCAGCCGGGTGACGGTCAGCAGACCGCCCTCCAGCCGCGGGTCTTTCAGCCGTCCGATGATGGCGATGAGCTCACGCTTCATGTCCTGCGCCAGACGGCCCATATTTTTCTGAGACATAGTTTCTCCTCTGAAAAGCCCGTTATCACCGCCCGGGGGGCGATGATAACAGCAGCTTCAACTCTTAGTCGCGGTATTCTTCCATCTTGAAGGCCTCGTAGACGTCGCCTTCCTTGACGTCGGCAAACTTTGCCAGAGTGACGCCGCACTCGTAGCCCTCGGCCACTTCCTTGGCGTCGTCCTTGAAGCGCTTCAGAGATGCGATCTCGTCCTCCGTGATGACGATGCCGTCACGGACGACACGCACCTTGCTGTCGCGGGTGATCTTGCCGCTGGTGACACGACAGCCTGCGACGGTGCCGACGTTGGAGATCTTGTAGACCTGACGGACCTGCAGCTCGCCCAGAGACACCTCGCGGAACTTGGGAGCCAGCATACCCTTCATAGCGTCGGTGACGTCGTTGATGGCGTCATAGATGACGCGGTACATACGCATCTCGACCTTGGTGGCAGCGGCCTCTTCCTTCGCCACGTTGTCGGGGCGGACGTTGAAGCCGATGATGATGGCGTTGGATGCGTCGGCCAGGTCAACGTCGGACTTGCTGATGGCGCCGACACCGGCGTGGATGACGCGGACGCGGACCTCGTCGTTGGAGATCTTCTCGAGGCTCTGCTTGACGGCCTCGGCGGAGCCCTGCACGTCAGCCTTGACGACGATGGCCAGCTCCTTCATATCGTTCTGAGCCATCTGGCTGAACAGGTTATCCAGCGTGACCTTCTGGAAGGAGGAGAACTGCTTCTCCTTGGCGGCAGCGATGCGCTGCTCGGCCAGCTCACGGGCCAGACGCTCGTCCTCGACGGCCTCGAACAGGTCGCCGGCCTCAGGCACAGCGGTCAGACCGGTGATCTCCACAGGGGTGGAGGGGCCGGCGTCGTTCAGCAGAATGCCCTTGTCGCTGCGCATGGTACGCACACGGCCCACGGCGGTACCGGCGATGATGACATCGCCGGAGTGGAGGGTGCCGTTCTGCACCAGAATGGTGGCGATGGGGCCCTGGCCCTTGTCCAGACGAGCCTCGACGACAGCGCCCTTGGCACGGCGGTTGGGGTTGGCCTTCAGCTCCATGACCTCAGCTTCCAGAGCGATGCGCTCCAGCAGGTCGTTGATGCCCATGCCGGTCAGAGCAGAGACGGGGATGCAGGCGACGTCGCCGCCCCAGTCCTCGGTGATGATGCCGTACTTGGTCAGGCCCTCCATCACGCGCTCGGGGTTGGCGGTGGGCTTATCCATCTTGTTCATGGCCACGATGAGCTTGACGTTTGCAGCCTTGGCGTGGTTGATGGACTCGACCGTCTGGGGCATGATGCCGTCATCGGCGGCGACGACCAGAACTGCAATATCGGTCATATTGGCACCGCGGGCGCGCATGGAGGTGAACGCCTCGTGGCCCGGGGTATCGAGGAAGGTGATGAGGCTGTCGTTGACCTTGACCTGATATGCACCGATGGCCTGAGTGATGCCGCCGGCCTCGCCTGCGGTGACGTTGGTCTTGCGGATAGCGTCCAGGATACTGGTCTTGCCGTGGTCAACGTGGCCCATGACGCAGACGACCGGGGGACGGGTGACGAGATCGTCCTGAGAATCCTCCTCCTGGGTGAACAGGCGCTCCTCGATGGTGACGTGGACTTCCTTCTCGACCTTGGCGTGGAACTCCTCGGCCACCAGAGCGGCGGTATCGAAATCGATGATGTCGTTGATGGCGTGCATCTCGCCCATCTGCATGAACTTGGCGATGACCTTGCCGGCCTGCTGCTTCAGGCGGGCAGCCAGCTCACCGACGGTGATCTCATCGGGGATGAGGACCTTCAGCTGCGCATTGCGGGCCTTTTCCAGCTGGATGCGCTGCAGACGCTCGAACTCGGTCTCGCGCTTGCCCTTCTGGAACTGCTGGCGCTGGCGCTGGCCGCGCTGGGTGAACTTCTGCTTGTTGCCCTGGGGGGTGGGCTTGCGGCGGTTCTCGGTGTTCTTGGTGGAAGCCAGATCGTCGTAACGGGCGTCGAAGCGGTCCACGTTCATATCGACGGTGCGGGTATCGACGGTGACCTGATTGTCCTCGCGGCGGACAGAGACGGACTGAGCAGTAGCAGCAGTAGCCTTTGCGCCGGTCTCACGGGCCAGCTCGCTCAGGGAGACGGTCTTCTCCTCGCGCTTCCTGTGCTGCTCGTTCTTCTTGTTGTTTTGCTTGGCAGCGGGCTTTGCCTCGGCCATTGCGGGCTCAGCCTTGGGAGCCTTGGGAGCCTCGGGCTTCTTTTCGGCCTTGGGCTCTGCCTTCTTCTCGGCGGGCTTCGGTTCAGCCTTGGGGGCCTTGGCGCTGTTCAGGAACTCGTCCAGGCTCTTGACGCTGTTGTCCTTGCTGAACTTCTCCAGCAGGTAGTTCAGCTCGTTCTCCTCCAGAGTGGAGCTGTTCTTCTTGCCGGTGCTGCCCATGGCGTTCAGCTCGTCGAGGACCTTCTTGGCAGAGATGCTCAGGTCCTTTGCAAAATCGCTCACTTTATATTTTACGGTCATTCGCTCATATCCTCCTCAGTTTGAATCGCTCCGCACGCCGTCAGCCGGTCAAAGCAGAGCTTGGCGAGGTTGCGGTCGGTGACGGCATAAATGGCCACCGGTTTGCGGCTGATGTCAGCCAGCTTATCCTGTGTCAGCGGCATGGGGATGACGTCCACCATATCGCCCACAGCGTAGTTGAGCCGCTGCACGGTCTTGGGGCTGGCGTCGGACGCAGTCATCACGAGCCATGCCTTGCCCTTGACGACGGCGTCTTCCACCGCGTCAAAGCCCATGGTCAGAGCGCCCGCCTTGCGGCAGAGGCTCACGGCCTGGAACAGGGCCTCATTCGGCTCAAGGGCCGGTTTTGCGGGGGCGTTATGCTTCTTTGCCATCGCGGTCGGCCTCCTTTTCTGCTTCCACACTGGCCAGCTGCTGGGCCAGTGCATCGTATACCTCGGCGGGGACCGGCTGCTCAAAGCAGCGCTCCAGCGCCTTCTTCTTTTTTGCCTTTGCAAGGCAGGCGGCATCCGGGCAGAGGTAAGCACCGCGGCCGGGCTTCTTGCCCACGGGGTCGATGCTGATCTCTCCGCTGGGTGCGCGCACCACACGCACCAGTTCCTTCTTGGGGCGGCTGGTCAGGCAGCCGATGCACTGGCGGGCAGGGATCTTCTTTTGTGCCATCCGGTTTTCCCTCCTTCGGCAGGTGTTCCGCGCTTATTCTGCGGCGGTGTCTTCGGTCTTCTCAGCCTCGGCAGCCTTCGGCTCTTCCTCGCCGTAGTAGCCGCTCTCGGGGCGGATGTCGATATTGTAGCCGGTCAGGCGGGCGCACAGACGGGCGTTCTGGCCCTTGTTGCCGATGGCAAGGCTCAGCTGCTGGTCCGGCACGGTCACGCGGCAGGAGCGGGTCTCGCCGGGCAGCAGCTCGACCTTGACCACCTTTGCGGGGCTGAGAGCTGCGGAGATGAACTCGGAGATGTCCTCGCTCCACTTCACGATGTCGATCTTCTCGCCGCCCAGCTTCTCGACCACAGCGGCCACACGGTCGCCGTGGGGGCCGATGCAGGCAGAGACGGGGTTGACGTTGGCGTCCTTGGACCAGACAGCCATCTTGGTGCGGGCGCCGGCCTCGCGGCTGATGGCCTTGACCTCGACGGTGCCGTCGTAGATCTCAGGCACTTCCAGCTCGAACAGGCGCTTGACAAGGCCGGGGTGGGTGCGGCTGATCATGACGCGGGGGCCGCGCTCGCCTGCCACGACATCCACGATGTAGACCTGCAGCATCTGGCCCTCAGTGTAGACCTCGCCGGGGACCTGCTCGTTGCGGGGCAGGATAGCCTCGCCGCCCTTGCCCAGGTCGAGGGCAACGATGCCCTTCTCGGGGTCAACGCGGGTGACGGTGGCCTGCACGATGTCGTGGGCGCGGGACTGGATCTCGCTCAGCTGCTGGCTGCGCTCAGCCTCGCGGATGCCCTGACGGATGACGTGCTTTGCGGTCTGGGCGGCGATGCGGCCAAAGTCCTTGGTCTTGAGGGGGGTCACGACGCGGTCGCCCACCTGATAGCTCTTGCGGATGTGCTGAGCCTCGGTGATGCCGATCTCGCTGTGCTCGTCGTACCAGTCCTCATCGGCCACGACGTCCTGGATGAGGGCGACGTTGAACTTGCCGGTGCTGGGGTCGATCTCGACCATGACGTGGTCGTCCTCGACCTCGTAGTTCTTCTTCACGGCGATGACGATCGCAGCCTTGATCTTTTCGATCAGGTACTCCGCGGTGATGCCGCGCTCGTGCTCCAGCATGGAGAGAGCTTCAAAAAATTCGTTGTTCGCTGCTGCCATTTTTCGGGTTCCTCCCAGTAATTTATTTTCGTCTTAATCAAACAGATGTTCGTCATCACAGAGATGGACGCCGGATGCGGCGTTCACCTCAAAGCTCACCGGGCCGTTCTCCGTCTCGACCGTGACGGTGCTGCCCTCGCGGCCTTTCAGGATGCCGGCAAACTCGCGCACGCCGTCGGCAGTGGGGCGGATGAGCTTGACGCCGATCTTCTCGCCCTTGAGTGCCTCGTAGTGCTCCGGGCGGGTCAGCTTGCGGCCAAGGCCGGGGCTGCCCACCTCGAGATAATAGCTCTGGTCGATGGGGTCTGCCTCATCGAGGATGGGGTCCAGCGCGTGGGACACTTCGGCACAGGTGTCGGTGTCCATGGTGCCGTCCCGGTCGATGAGCACACGGAGATACCAGTCCGGCCCTTCCTTCTCAAAGACCACATCCCACAGGCGCAGGCCCATGCCCTCCACGACGGGGCGGACAAGCGCTTCGACTCTCTGGGCGGTGTTGCCGCCAGACTGCTTCGCCATAAAAAACCTCCAAACAAACAAGAAAAGCGGACCTTGCGGCCCACTTTCCAATAAAACTATAGCGTACTACTAGAATATAGCATACTCTTGCGGATTATGCAAGCTTTTTCGTGAAAAATCCTCTTCTCACAGCACCCAGACGCCGTCGCGGAACAGCTCCACGGTGCGGCCGTCGCGGCACTTGCCGGTGATATGGCTGTCCTCGGCGCCCACCATGACGTCCTCGTGGATGGCGGACTGGTTCATGCCCCGGGCCAGCAGCTCGTCCTTGGTCAGGCGGGTGCCGCTCTCGGTGGTGCCGGGGTAGCTGGCACCAAAGGCGATGTGGCAGGCGGCGTTCTCATCGAAGAGGGTGCTGTAGAACAGCGCGCCGCTGCGGTTGATGGGGCTGGACGCCGGCACCAGCGCCACTTCGCCGATGCTCCGTGCGCCCTCGTCGGTATCAAGAAGCTGACCCAGCAGCTCCGCGCCCTCGTCGGCACCGTGCTCCACGACCCGGCCATCCTTGAAGGTGACATGGAAGCCCTTGATGAGCTGGCCGTTGAAGACGTAGGGCTTGGTGCCGTAGACGATGCCGTTCACCTTGTCCTTGTGGGGGGCGGTGAAGACCTCTTCGGTGGGGATGTTGGGCAGGAAGACCACGCCCTTTTCGCTGACGCTGGCGGCACTCTCCCAGGTGGCCTTGTCGGCGATGCCCACGGTCAGGTCGGTGCCGTTGCTGCTCTCGAAGTGGACGCTCTCGAGGTCGAGGGCGTTCATCTTGTCCTTCAGGCTGGTCAGACGGTCGAGGTGGGCTTTCCACTCGTTGACCGGGTCGCCGCCCGTCACGCGGCAGACGTCGAAGATGAGCTGCCAGAGCTTCTCGATGGCCGCAGCCTCGTCCAGCTCCGGGAAGATCTTCTTCGCCCAGGGGGCGCTGGGCATGGCGGCGATGGACCACTGGACGCGGTCGTTCATGGTGTACTCCCGCCACGGAGCCATGAACTTGCGCTGCGCAGCGTTCACACGGCTGATCTTCGCGCCGTCCAGACCGGCGTAGACCTCGGGGTCGTCGGCAAGGATGTGGAGGACGCAGACGCCGCCCTCGCTCTCGGCGTAGTCCAGATAGCGGCGCAGCTGATAAGATTTGAAGTCGGTCAGGGCTTCCTCGCTGCCCAGCTCCATCCGGCTGCGGGAGACCTCGTTGTCGCTCCAGTTCACCAGCACGTCCCGGGCGCCGGCCTCGTAGGCACTGCGCACACACAGACGGGCCAGCGGGGCGGCCTCGAGGCAGCAGTTGATGACAAGGGTCTGGCCCGGCTGGGGGTTGACGCCCACACGGACGATGAAATCGGCGTATTTTTTCAGAAGAAGAGTAAAGTTTTCCACAGAATATCCTTTCTGCCGTGCAGAACACGGCGGTGCATTTTCTATCTGACAGTATAACCGTTCCGGCCGGAATTGTCCACCCGATAAAAACAAAACAGATGCTTCTGCCGGTTGAAAAATCGGGAAACATCTGTTATACTAGTGTTTGAGAGTGCTGTCTACATAACGGCAGGCGGTCTACACCTTTCCGGCCTTACGTCGGGAAGGCGAACATTTTTGTTATGCCCCCGACGCTCCACAGCGAAAGGGGGGATGGTCTATGACGCTTTTAGAAACTTTAGCTCTGCTTACGTTGCTTGCAACGGTAGGCTTCGGCGCGTTTGATATTGCGTACAAGATTTTTCATAACAAAAAATGACCGCCCTCAGCGTCTCAAACCTGAGCGGTCATTTTTGTTATGACTTCCCGGAAAGGTGCTGACCGTTTGCCAGACAGCGCTTTCTTTATCTGTATTATACCACAGCCCCGCCGAAATTGCAACGGCGGGGCTGTTTTTTTTTTTCACAGGGACACCCACCCCCGGCCAAATCGTTCACCGATGCAAAACAAAACAGACGTTTCTGCCGGTTGAAAAATCGGGAAACATCTGTTATACTAGTGTTTGAGAGTGCTGTCTACATAACGGCAGGCGGTCTACACCTTTCCGGCCTTACGTCGGGAAGGCGAACATTTTTGTTATGCCCCCGACGCTCCACAGCGAAAGGGGGGATATTCTATGACGCTTTTAGAGATTCTGGCTTTGCTCACGTTGCTTGCAACGGTGGGCTTCGGCACATTCGACATAGCGTATAAGATCTTTCATAACAAAAAATGACCGCCCCAGTGTCCTAATCTGAGCGGTCATTTTTTGTTGATCTGCCGGAAAGGTGCTGACCGTTTGCCAGACAGCACTTTCTTTAGTTGTATTATACCACAGCCCCGCCGAAAATGCAACGGCGGGGCTGTTTTTTCACTCACAAAAGCGAGTTTTTATCAGAACTCGATCTTGCTCTCGATGTAGCTCTTCAGCTCGGAGATGGGCATACGCACCTGCTCCATGGTGTCGCGGTCGCGGACGGTGACGCAGTTGTCGGCTGCAATGCCCTTGGCCTCGTCGCCCACGGTGTCGAAGTCCACGGTGACGCAGTAGGGGGTGCCGATCTCGTCCTCACGGCGGTAGCGCTTGCCGATGGAGCCGGTATCGTCGTAGTCCACCATGAAGTACTTGCTCAGCTCGTTGCGGATCTCCATGGCCTTGTCGCCCAGCTTCTTGCTCAGGGGCAGGACAGCGCACTTGTAGGGAGCCAGAGCCGGGTGCAGATGCAGGACGGTGCGGACGTCCTCCTTGCCCTTGCTGTCGGTCAGATGCTCCTCGTCGTAGGCCTCGCACAGGAAGGCCAGAGCCACGCGGTCGCAGCCCAGAGAGGGCTCGATGACGTAGGGGATGTAGTGCTCGTTGGTCTCGCTGTCGAAATACTCGAGGCTCTTGCCGGAGGCCTCCTGATGGCGGCTCAGGTCGTAGTTGGTGCGGTCGGCGATGCCCCACAGCTCGCCCCAATCGGTAAACGGGAAGGCGTACTCGATGTCGGTGGTGGCGCGGCTGTAGAAGGCCAGCTCTGCAGGCTCGTGGTCGCGCAGGCGCAGGTGCTCCTTTTTGATGCCGAGGCTCAGCAGCCAGTTCTCGCAATAGTCCTTCCAGTAGGAGAACCACTCGAGGTCGGTGCCGGGCTTGCAGAAGAACTCGCACTCCATCTGCTCGAACTCGCGGGTGCGGAAGGTGAAGTTGCCCGGGGTGATCTCGTTGCGGAAAGCCTTGCCCACCTGGCAGACGCCGAAGGGCAGCTTGCGGCGGGTGGTGCGCTGGATGTTGGCAAAGTTGACGAAGATGCCCTGCGCGGTCTCGGGGCGGAGGTAGCAGGTGGAAGAGCTGTCCTCGGTGACGCCGATGGCGGTCTTGAACATCAGGTTGAACTTACGGATGGGGGTAAAGTCGTGCTTGCCGCAGACGGGGCAGACCACGTCCTCGTGTTCGGCGATGAAAGCGTCCATCTCGTCAAAGCTCATGGCGTCCACATTGACCTCGGGGTGCTCGTCGCCGATGAGCTTGTCGGCGCGGTGGCGGGCCTTGCAGGCGCGGCAGTCCAGCAGGGGGTCCGAGAAACCGGCAACGTGGCCGGTGGTGACCCAGGTCTGGGGGTTCATGATAATGGCGGCATCGAGGCCCACGTTGTAGGGGCTCTCCTGCACGAATTTTTTCAGCCATGCCTTCTTGACGTTGTTCTTGAACTCGACGCCCAGAGGGCCGTAGTCCCAGCTGTTGGCCAGACCGCCGTAAATTTCAGAGCCGGGGAAGACATAGCCCCGGTTCTTGCAGAGATTGACGATCATATCAAGGGTCTTTTCGCTCTGTTCCATTGTAAGTACATCCTTTCCGTCCGCGGCTGGTTTGCCGTGTCGTGTTGCGTCGTTGTCCCGGCGGCTTTCCCCGCAGCCGGGCCTGCTTTTCCTGTTGAAAGCAGAGTACCTTTACTTTACCATGTTTTGCGGGGATTGTAAAGGCCGACTCCCCCGCTCCGCCCCGCCCCGTCTCCAAAAAAACCAAGGCCCGGAGCGTTCCCGCTCCGGGCCTTGGAGTCATTTCTCAATGTGTATCACAGACAGGGTCTGTAATGATTTGAGCAGATGGGGTAATTAGTACTGAGCATCAGTCTTCTTCACGGTCTCGAAGACGACGATGACGTAGTTCTGCTTGTTAGCGCCATCCTTGCCCTCAACAAACTTGACACCGAACTTAGCCTTGGGGGTAGCACCAGCAGTAGTAGAGTGATTAGCGTTGACGATGACCTTGTCGGTATCGACCTGGGTGGTGGCACTCTTGCCGACAGAGTCCTTAGTGGCAGTGTAGATGCTGTTCACAGCCCACTCAGTAGCCTTCTTAGCATCAGCGTTCTTGGGAGCCTTGACGACCAGGTAAGCGTAGGTCTTGCTGGTGGTGTTGACTTCGGCCTTAGCGGTCAGAGTGCTAACCTCAGCAGTGACATTCTCCTCTTTGCCGTCGTAGGCCTTGGTCAGAACCTTCTTTGCAACGTTGTTCAGGTCGTTCTCGTAGACGTACTCAACAGTCTGAGGATTCTGAATAGCCTTGCTGTTCAGAGCCTTCTCCAGAGCGTTTGCCTTAGCAGCATCGCCCAGAGCGCAGCCAGTCAGCATGGACACTGCCATAACGCCGGTGAGGACGACGGCCAGAAGTTTCTTTGCCATTTTCATGATTTTTGCCTCCATAAATAAAAATGAATTATACAGGCAGGCCATCCATTTCCGGCTGTCGGCCTGTGCTATCATTATACCCCACCCATCGTTTTTGTCAATATCTTCTTCTCATTTTTATCACATTTACAAATTCCTTTCTTTTCAATCGTGCATTTTCCACAAATTCACGGAGGGCTCTCAGGCGGGCCGCAGGCGTGACAGTGCCCGGGTGCGCCCTCTCAGGCGCTTCGCGCCAGCTCCCCCAGAGGGGGAGGAGCTCAACCTCTCCGTCATTGCTTCGCAATGCCACCTCCCCTACCGAGGGGAGGCTTTGGCAGTCCCCGCAGAGTGAACGGTTTCGCCAGAGGCTCCCCTACTAGGGGCAACGGCGACGACCGCCGCCAGTGGCGGAAACAGGGAGGAGCTGTTGGGGCCGCGGCCAGCAGGATGCGAGCAGCAGCGAAGCAGACGCTGGGAGCCGCAACCCGGCCTTGGCGAGCGAAGCGAGACTGAGAGGTTGTACGAAGGGGAGCCTTTCCTCTTGGCATCTCCTGTATCTTTTTGGCGAAACGTGTGGTATAATGGGTTTGCGGTTCACCCCGCGTATCTCACGGGAGAGGAGGTGGACGCGTTGGCCTATTTTCTCACATTTTTGGTATCTGTCGGAGCAGATGTAGTGTCGCACTTTATCTGCAAGTGGCTTGACAGATACGAAGAGAACCGCAAAGCCTAATTAAAAAGAAATCCCCCGGGGAGGTCGCAACTCCTTGGGGGATTTCTCATTGCTGGAGATGAAAGCGCTGGGTTCTCACATTTCTGTCTTTATTATATGCGATTCTCCGCAAAAGTCAAGCACTGGCCGTAAGCACTAAATAAAGAAGACCCCCTTTCGGAGATTGCCGCTCCGTGAGGGGGTTTTCTTTTGCTTTGGTGAGAACGATGGAAAGTATCATTCTTTCTTTTATACTTTCATTATATGCCATTCCCCGCAAAAGTCAAGCACTGTGCAGAAAGTTTACAAGCACTCTTCTCTTTGGCATTTATTGTATCTTTTTGTCAAAGTTTATGATATAATGAGTCTGCGGCTCGTCCCGCCCAATCTACCAAGGATGGGAGAAGGGGGGTGTCGCCTTATGGCGTATATTTTTACATTTGTACTGTCCGTCGCAGCGAATGTAGCGTCTTACTACATTTGCAAGTGGCTTGACGGATGGCTGAAGGGCCGTAAGCACTAAAAAGGACCCCCTTTCGGAGATAGCAGCTCCGGGAGGGGGTCTTTCCTTTGGGTGCGCCGATGGCGTATTTGCTTTTACATTTGCTATTTTTATTATATGCCATTCTCTCCAAAAGTCAAGCACTGCACAGAAAGTTTACAAGCCTGACCTCTGTAGCAAGGCCCGTCTTTGTACAACCTCTCAGTCTCACTCCGTTCGACAGCTCCCCTAGTAGGGGAGCCTCTGGCGAAACCGTTCACTTTGCGGGGACTGCCAAGGCCTCTCCTACAAGGAGAGGTGGCATCGCGCCAGCGATGACGGAGAGGTTGTACGAAGGAGAGCCTGACCTTTTCCACGCAAAAAAGGCCGCTGCATTTCTGCAGCGGCCTTTTCTCTGAGAATCAGGCGGGGTGACGATTCCCGCATCTCCTAACAATGGGCGACGGCTGCCTGTTCCGTCCTCCGATCCTCTTATCAAGCTTATTATACCAGAACTTAAAAATTTGTCCAATTATTTGTGATACTTCATCCCCGCGTTGATGGTGCAGGCGCGGTAGATCTGTTCGGTGAGGACAAGGCGGGCCAGCTGGTGGGGCATCGTGATGCGGCCCATGCTGAACCGGAGCGCCGCCGCGCGCTTGACCTCGTCCGAGAGGCCGTGGGACGAGCCGATGACGAAGGCCACGTCTCCCGCGCCGCTGTTTGCGCGGTCGGCGAGGAACCGGGCCAGCTCCTCGGAGGAGATCTGTTTTCCCTCGATGCACAGGGCGACGATGGCCGCGCCCCTGCGGACGCTGCCGAGGATGGCTCTGCCCTCTTTGTCCAGCGCCTTTTTCACCACGGCGTCGGAGGCGTTCTTCTCTTCGATTTTTTCTTCCGGCAGCTCGACGATGCGGAAAGACGCAAACGCCGCCAGACGCTTCTGGTATTCGGCCACGCCCTCGGCGAAGTATTTCGCGTTGAGCTTGCCGACGCAGATCAGGTCGATGTTCTGCATGGTTATCGTTCCTCTTTTGTGTGGGTTCGCGCGCTGGTGGCGCGGGGCAGTTTTTTTCTTTTGGTCAAGTGGCTTGCGCTCCGCGCGGGCCAGAGGCAGAGCTGGTTTTTTTCTTTAAGCTGGTTCTCGCGCTGGTGGCGCGGGGCTGGTTTTCTCTTTTGGTCAAATGGCTTTGCGCTCCGCGCGGGCCAGAGGTAGGGAGGGGTGTTTCGAATCCCCCCTCCCTA
>OGEN01000346.1_pt1 | contig 59676 bp, 45 predicted proteins | sample 1570671 | NCBI WGS metagenome assembly OGEN01 (sample SAMEA2582128, study PRJEB24529) | metagenome | biome: Human gut stool | place: China | collected 2011 | reverse complement strand
CGTTTACCGGTGCGCTGAAGGCAAAGAAGAAAGTTTTACCTAAAGGTAAAAACAAGACGATCTTTCTGGATGAAGACGGCGGTGATCTGTCTAAGTGGAATACCTATGCCATCGACCTGAAACAACTGATGGACCCGGAACCCGGTGCTATCTACCGTGTTGAGCTATCTTTTAATAAAGACCTGTCCGCTTATCCGTGTGACGACTCTGTGAAGGTATCCCGCGAACAACTGCTGGCCGATAACGAGATCAAGTTCAAAGAAGAAAGTTCCCGTTTCGACAATGGCGGATATTATTATTACAACGGCGATTTCGACTGGAACGATTATAACTACAACGAACGTAATAATCCTTGTTCAAACAGTTACTATTATAATAAGGTAGAAGGTAAAAATGTCCTGGCAACCAACCTGGGCCTGATGGCTATGGCAGGTGAGGACAACGAAATGACTGTCCTGGTCCATAACCTTATTACCACGAACCCCGAGAACGGGGTCAATGTGGCTGCCTATAATTACCAGAACCAGCAACTAGCATCCGGCATCACGGATAGTCAGGGACAAACCCGCCTGAAGATTACTTCCGGCAAACCTTTTTACCTGATAGCCTCAATGGGCAGGGAACGTTCCTACCTGCGTGTGGATGGTGGTTCGGCTTTATCTCTAAGCTCTTTCGATGTTTCCGGCGAAGTTGTGCAGAAAGGCATCAAAGGATTTATTTATGGCGACCGGGGTGTCTGGCGTCCGGGTGATACCCTGTTCCTGAGCTTTATGCTGAATGACCGGGCAAAGAAACTCCCGGCTAATCATCCGGTGGTCATGGAATTGTACAACCCGCTGGGACAACTCTATTTGCGTAAGACGCAGACCAAAGGTGAACTGGGCCTATATTCGTTTGCCATGCCGACAGAGGCAGATGCACCGACAGGAGCCTGGAGCGTAAAAGTAAATGTGGGTGGCGTCAGCTTCACCAAACGCCTGCGTGTGGAATCGATCAAACCGAATCGTTTGAAGATAGACCTGTCCATCGGTAAGGGCGATTCGCGAACCGCCCCTACGATATTGCGGGGCGAACCGCTGAATGCCCGTCTGCATACGGAATGGTTGCAGGGAGCAACAGCCAGGAACCTGAAATATGATATTCAGGGTACATTCATCTCGACACCGACCACGTTTGCCGGTTATAAGGATTTCTATTTCGATGATCCGTCGAAGACATTCAACAGTGAGGAAAGTAAACTGATATCCGGTACGACGGACGAGAAAGGGGATGCAACCATACAGGCAAAGTTCGAGATCGGCTCGACGGCTCCGGGTATGTTGATGGCGAACTTTGTGACCCGTGTCTATGAAGAGTCGGGCGATTTCAGTATTGATGCGAACCGGATGCTTTATTCTCCTTATAAACGGTATGCCGGTATCAAATCGCCGCAACAGGCACGTGATCAACTCAACACGGGGAGTAACTATACCTATGAAGTAGCTTCCACAGACTACCAGGGTAATCCGCAGGCAAACACGGAGCTGGATGTGCAGGTCTATAAAGTCTATTGGTATTGGTGGTGGAGTTCGGACAACAGCAGCCTGGCTAATTACGTATCCGATTCGTACAACAAACCGGTCAAACAGTTCACTGTCCGTACCGGGGAGAACGGCAAGGGTACTTTCCAACTCTCGTTCAGTAATGAAGAATGGGGTACTTATTTCATCTCTGTAAAAGATAAGGAAAGCAAGCATTCTACCGGAGTCATGAGCTATTTCGACTGGCCTTACAACGAAGGACGCCGGAATGCCGACGGCAGCGAATCGGCCAGCATGCTGACATTCAAAACAGATAAAGACAATTACCAGCCGGGCGAGAAACTGATTATCACGATCCCGTCGGTAAAAGGAAGCCGTGCCGTTGTCAGTATAGAAAATGGAACGAAAGTCCTTTCCGTAACCGAGCATACCTGCGACGATCAGCAGACCGTGATCAAACTCGATGTGACTAGGGAAATGCAACCGAATGCATACGTCTACGTCACATTGCTCCAGCCTCATGGCATTACTAAAAATGACCTGCCGATCCGTATGTACGGAGTCGTTCCGTTTACGGTGACTTCACCCGAAAGCCATTTATATCCGCAGATCAGCGTGCCGGATGAGATCAAACCGGAAGCTAAATACGAAATCACTATCTCTGAGAAGAACGGACGGGAGATGGCCTATACATTGGCTATCGTGGATGAAGGTCTGCTCGACCTGACCCGCTTCCGTACACCCGAGCCCTGGAAGGCGTTCAATGCCCGCGAAGCTCTGGGAGTCAGTACCTGGGATATGTATAACTTTGTCGTCGGAGCTTATGGAGGACGCATCGAGCAACTATTCAGCATCGGCGGTGACGATGCCCTGAACAAAGGTCCGAAAGCTATCGTAAACCGCTTTAAGCCTGTCGTACAGTTTGAAGGTCCGTTCCTGCTGAGGGAAGGAAAGAAACAACATCATATCTATACCATGCCGAATTATAACGGGCGGGTGAAAGTGATGGTCGTAGCCGGAAACGGAGAAGCCTACGGACACGCCGACAAGAGCGTCTTTGTGCGTAAGCCGGTGATGTTGCTCGGTACGTTGCCGCGCGTGATCGGTGTAGGTGAGGAGATGGTTGTCCCGGCTACTGTCTTTGCGACGGAAAACGGGGTGGGTGATGTTGCTGTGTCAATCAGTTGTTCCGATAATATGGAAATAATGGGTTCGGCAACCCAGCAGCTTAACTTCACTAAGACAGGTGATAAGCAAGCCTCGTTCCGTATCAAGGTGAAAGACATGCCGGGAGCCGGACGGGTAACGATTACAGCATCCGGAAAAGGCGATAAATCAGTCTATGCAACGGATATAGAGATCCGTTCCGTCAGCCGTCCGCAAGTGAAGGTTCTGCCTGTCACCCTGGAGGCCGGTAAGTCATGGACACAAACTGTTCGTTTGCCGGGTATGAAGGGGACTAATTCGCTGACACTGGAGATGTCGGACGTACCGCCGTTGAACCTCTCCTCCCGTTTGTCTTATTTGATCGGATATCCTCACGGGTGTGTGGAACAGATCACTTCCAAAGGTTTCCCGCAACTGTATATAGGTGAGTTTGCCGCTTTGTCGAAAGAGCAGCAGATGACAACCGAGAATGCTGTCAAGGAGGTAATCCGCCGCCTGCGTTCTTACCAGACGGTGGACGGAGCGTTCTCTTACTGGCCCGGCGGTACCAGCAGCAACGCCTGGGGGACGGTGTATGCAACCCATTTCCTGCTTTCTGCCGAGGCTAAAGGTTATCTGGTTCCCGATGGAATGAAGCGTAACGTATTGAATAACCTGCGGCGTGTAGCGCGCGACTGGAAGCCGGTAAGTTCCTACTATGTTCGTTCGGAAGAGATGACGCAGGCATATCGTTTGTATGTGCTGGCATTGGGACAAGTACCAGAGGTCGGTGCCATGAACCGCCTGAAAGAAAATAAATCGCTGACACCGATGAGCCGTTGGTTGCTCGCTGCCGGTTATGCTTTGGTCGGACGTACCGATGTGGCGAAAGGTCTGATCGAAAAGACGACGGAAGTAAAGACTGACTATTCGGATTACGACCTGACATTCGGCAGCAGCCTGCGTGATGAGGCTATCCGTCTGATGACACTGACTTTGCTGAATGACGGTAAAGAGGCTGCTTTGCTAACCCGCGATATCTCGAAGGTTCTTTCTTCGGATGACTGGCTGAGTACGCAGTCCACGGCATTTGCTTTGGTAGCCCTGTCTGACTATATGGCGAAATACAAGGTCGGAGGTTCGATGGACTTTACCTATTCCTGCAGTGGAAAGACGGGCAACGTAAGTTCCACGAAGAATGTATGGACGGAAAAATTACTGGATAAAGCCGGAACATCTGCAATGGTTGACTTGCAGAATACCGGTAAGTCGACATTGTTCGCCCGCATCCTGACCGAAGGTATTCCGGAGCAGGGCAAGGAAGAGGCCTATGCGAACGGTGTATCGTTGGCTGTCAGTTATACCGATCAGAACGGCCGCGCCGTAGATGTAGCCAAACTCCCGCAGGGAACGAATTTTATGGCTGTGGTAACGGTTAAGAATCCATCTGCCCGGGGCATGAACAATCTGGTATTAACGGAGATATTCCCGGCAGGTTGGGAGATTCTCAATACCCGCTTCCTGAATGACGGAGCTACGGATAACCAGGCTACAGGCGTGAACTACCAGGATATCCGCGACGATAAGGTGTATAGCTATATCGATTATCTGCCTTCCGGTCGCCAGGTGACGGTCAAGATCAACCTTTGTGCCGTTTATCCGGGACGTTTCTATCTGCCTCCGGTTTATTGCGAAGCGATGTACGACAATCTGATCCGTGCGAATACAGAAGGAAAAGAGGTTGTTGTTGAATAAACAGGCTTTTAGGCCTAAAATCTCTACTTACACTGTTTGACCGGCTTTTTCGAGGTTTCGGATCGTAAGATAGTATAAGTATATCGAAACAAAAGCTTGCTTTATTCAGAAGCAAGCTTTCTATCTTTGCAGTATATTTATACAAATAGATTAATGAAGAAAAGACATTTACTATTCGCCCTGCTTTGTGGTGGACTTTTATCTTGTACAGCCCCTACGGCAACACAGCAGTTAGCCAAAGAAATCCTTGCCGATCAGAGTTTCCATGTGGTCGACAGTATGGCCCGTTCTGTGATTCGCAGCGGGTTCAATGCGGGAAGCGGTTATTCCCAGATATGGGCACGCGATATGAATACCTTTATCGAAGTAGCCTGTGAAGAGAGCAACCCGTCCGACCTGCGTAATGCGATCCTGCTGTTCTTTGCTTTGCAACAGCCGAACGACGAAATGATAGATGGTTATGTCCTGAAAACAGATTTCAACTGGGGCGATGACCATCCGTATTATTCGGATGCGGCTCCCGACCATGTCGCTTTTAAGAATACGGTCGAAACCGACCAGGAATCTTCTTTGATCCATATCGTAGGAAAGTATATCCGTAAGACCGGCGACACCTCTATCCTGAATGAAACGGTTGCAGGCCGCACGGTCTACCAGCGTATGGTCGGAATGATCGACTATCTGATGAAAGAACGTTATAACGAGCAATACGGCCTCCTCTACGGTGCCATGACGGCAGACTGGGGAGACGTGCAGCCAAACGACGACTTCGGTTGCGATATGAACGAACTGTCCGACCCGGCTATCGATGTCTATGACAACGCCATGTTTATCATTGCCCTCGATTATATGCAGGAGATGACTGCGGACGAGGCAGATCAGACTCGTTGGAAAGAACTCCGCGCCCGTATTGCCGCAAATACCCGTAAACATCTGTGGGATGCGCAGCGGCAGAAGTTTATTCCGCATATCTATCCCGAAAATTCTCCGATACCCGAAGGCTTTAATGAACTGGACGTGCATTATCACGGAGGAACGGCCATTGCGATTGAAGCCGGCCTGTTGTCTCCGGAGGAGATCGCTACGGTCAATGCGCAGATGCTGGAAAATGTCCGTCTGTCGGGTATGCCGAGTATCGGTTTAACCTTATATCCCACTTATCCGGAAAACTTTTTCCGTGGAGGAATGTCGAAAGCGTATATCTATCAGAATGGCGGCGACTGGACCTGGTTCGGAGGCCGTATGATCCAGCAGCTTATTGCCAATGGGATGGTAAAAGAAGCCTATGAAGAAGTACGCCCGATGATCGACCGGGTAATCAAAAACAAGGGTTTCTACGAATGGTACGGTATGGGCGGTGTGCCCAGCGGCTCCGGTCATTTCAAAGGATCGGCAGGGGTACTGGCGAAAGCTATCGAGATGTTTAATGAATGGTCAGAAGAAAATAAATAAATAATGAGAAAGAGTAATTATGATAAAAGTCCCTCGACAGCTGTCGACGGGGCTCTTTGGAAAGGTTGGGAGTCTGTGCTGGATAAGTTGAAGGAAGCATGCAACGTCCCGGAAAAGTTGGCACGAAAGGTCGTTGTCATTGAGTGTTATCATGGTGTATATCCGGAAGAACTGGCTGAACATCTGGCAACATTGCAACCTTCTTTGATGATTCATTCGGATCAGTGTTTTAAAGGCGTAAAAGACATTGAGAAGATGACTTATCCTTATCTGACAGACGATCGCCTTTTTGGACGCCGCGCACCCTTTTATTATGCAGATTTTCTGGATGCAGACAAAGTAAAAGAATGCCGGGAGAAGATAACAGCGTCTACCGGGTTGGTTCTTATTTACGGACATGCCGCGGCAGAGATTGTCCGCAAAGCCGATGTGCTGGTTTATGTAGATATGGCACGTTGGGAGATCCAGCAGCGTTTCCGTCGGGGTGAGATCGATGGGTTAGGTGTGAAGAACCGTGAGGAAGCTCCTTCCTACCATTATAAACGGGGATATTTCATCGACTGGAATGTCTGTGATGCCCTGAAGAAAGAATTACTGCCTGAAGTCGATTACTGGCTGGATACCCATATTGCCGGTATGCCGAAGATGATTACCGGTGAGACGATGCGTGCCGGTCTGGAAAAGACTGCCCATAAACCGTTCCGCGTTGTTCCTTTCTTCGACCCTGCACCCTGGGGCGGTCAGTGGATGAAAGAAGTATGCGACCTGGATAAGGAGCAGGAGAATTTTGGCTGGTGTTTCGATTGTGTGCCGGAAGAGAATAGCTTGTATCTGAAAGTTGAAGGCGAACTGTTCGAGATGGCTTCCAATAACCTAGTGTTCTATCAGACACGTAACCTGTTGGGTGGTCCGGTAGAATCGCGTTTCGGACAGGACTTCCCGATACGTTTCGACTTTCTCGATACGATGGGAGGGGGCAATCTGAGTTTACAAGTTCATCCGACAACTCAATATATCCATGACACGTTCGGTATCTGGTACACGCAGGACGAGAGTTACTATCTGTTGGATGCCGGTGAGGATGCAACAGTTTATCTCGGACTGAAAACCGGTGTCGATCCGGAAGAGATGATCGCCGCTTTGAATGAGGCGCAGGTCTCGGGCGAACCGTTCGACACGGAGAAGTATGTGAACAAATGGCCGGCAAAGAAACATGACCATTACCTGATCCCGAACGGGACCATCCATTGTTCGGGATCGAATGCGATGGTGCTTGAGATCAGTGCGACACCCAGTCTTTTCACCTTCAAACTGTGGGATTGGGGACGTCTGGGACTGGACGGTAAGCCGCGCCCGATCAATATCAAACACGGCTCCCATGTGATCCAGTGGGAACGGCAGACTGATTTTGTACGCGACCAGCTGGTCAATCATTTCGAACCGCGTGCCGAAGGTGAAGGTTGGGTGGAAGAACGTACCGGTCTGCATGAAAATGAGTTTATCGAAACCCGTCGTCATTGGTTTACCGGAATGGTGCCGCACAATACAGGTGGGGGAGTCAACGTTCTTAATGTGATCGAAGGTGATGAGCTGATCGTGGAGAGTCCGAGGAATGCATTCGAACCATTCATTGTCCATTATGCCGAAACATTTATTGTTCCTGCCATAGTCGGTGATTATACGATTCGTCCGTATGGTATTTCCGAAGGGAAACCCTGCGGAACGATAAAAGCATATGTTCGGGTGAAAGGATAAAATCGAATATCAATTAAAACACATATATATAATGTATAGTAACGATAACCGCATAGTAATGACTCTCGACGCCGGAGGAACCAACCTGGTCTTCTCGGCTATCCGCGGGGGTGATGAGATCGTGACCCCGATCACTTTACCCTCCTGTGCCTGCGACCTGGATCAGTGTTTGGGACAACTGGCAACAGGTTTCACCCGTATCCGTGAGCAACTGCCGGAGCCGCCGGTCGCTATCAGCTTCGCTTTTCCCGGTCCGGCAGACTATCCGGCAGGTATCATCGGTAACTTGCCGAATTTTCCCTCTTTCCGGGGAGGTGTGGCATTAGGTCCGTATCTGGAAGACCAGTTCAATATCCCTGTCTTCATAAATAATGACGGTGACCTTTTTGCTTACGGGGAAGCACTGACCGGTGCTTTGCCGGAGATAAATAACCGTTTGGAAAAGGCAGGCAGCATCAAACGTTATAAAAACCTGTTGGGTGTCACATTGGGTACAGGTTTCGGTGCAGGAGTCGTTATCGACGGAAATCTGCTGATGGGCGATAATGCTGCCGGAGGTGACATCTGGTGTTTCCGCAATAAGAAATATCAGCAGTATATTGTAGAAGAAAGCGTGAGCATCCGTGCCGTACAACGAGTGTACCGGGAGCTTTCCGGAGACACAGCCACTTATACTCCGAAAGATATATTCGATATGGCAGAAGGCACCCGTCCGGGTAACCAGCAAGCAGCCCTTCGTGCCTTTGCCGAACTGGGAGAGATGGCGGGGGATGCCATTGCACAGGCAATCACGTTGATCGACGGCCTGATCGTGATCGGCGGTGGTCTGACCGGTGCGGCCAAATATATCCTTCCCGCACTTTTGCAGGAGATGAACAGCCAGACCGGCATGATGGACGGTAGTCGTTTCAGTCGTTTGCAAAGTAAAGCCTATAATCTGGATGACGAGACTCAATTCAGCCAGTTTGCGAAAGGAGAAGCAGTCAAGATACATGTTCCCGGTTCAGGCCGTGAAGTGGATTATGACCCTTGTAAACGTATCGGAGTTATGATCAGTAAGCAGGGTGCCAGTCGTTCGGTAGCTTTGGGTGCTTATGTTTATGCACTAAATCAATTGACAAATTAGTTGACAGTTGACAGATGACAATTGACAGTTTAGCTTCGCGCTCGATAAATAAATCGGCTGAAAGCCGAAATATCTGTCAACTGTCACTTGTCAACTGTCAACTAAAATAATAAACAAGTTACGCCATGAATAAAAACAATTTCTTAAGTGCGGCTCTCTGTCTTTTGGCTGGCGGATTGGCTATTGCCTGTTCGCCGGTGAAGGAGGAGAGAGTTGCAGAAGAACTATCCCAATATGTGGAGCCACGTATCGGGACAGCCCATTGCCGTTGGTTCCATTTCACGCCGGGAGCTTATCCTTTCGGGATGGCAAAGCCTGCCCCATCGACCAATGGGCATCTGGGGAATAACTCCGGCTGGGAAGCTACCGGCTATGATTACCGGGATACTTCGATCGAAGGTTTCCCCTGCCTGCATGAGTTTCAGGTGGGCGGCATCGTCCTGATGCCTACGGTAGGCGAGTTGAAGACTGTCCCCGGTGCCGTGGATGATTCTACCGGAAGCGGCTATCGTTCCCGTTTCGATCATTCGGAAGAGATTGCAACGGCCGGCTATTATTCCGTTAACCTGCAAGATTACAATATCCGTGCAGAACTGACCGCTACACCCCGCGTGGCTTTCCAGCGTTACACCTTCCCGGCATCCGACGAGAGCCGTATCCTGTTCGATATCGGTAACAGGCAAGGAGAGAGCGGTGCTGTGAAAGATGCTTCCGTCACCCTGAACGAAGATGGTACAGTGGAAGGCTGGGTAATCACTATGCCGGAATACGTAAAGAAATATCAACCCGGAGCAGAAGTTCCTCTCTATTTCTTCGCCCAACTGGATAAACAGCCGGAAGGTTACGGTACATTTGCCGGAGAGAAGATACAGCCGGACACCCGACATATTTCAGGTATCGGATCAGGTTTGTACCTCACTTATAAAACGAACGAAGGCGAAAGCATTACGGCTAAGGTTGGCCTCTCGTACACATCCGTAGCGAATGCCCGCCTGAACCTGGAGGCAGAAGCACGTACATTCACCTTCGACCAGGCGAAAGAAGCCGCCCATCAGCAATGGGAAAACTACCTTGGACGCATCCGGGTAGAAACTCCGGTGAAGGAAGACAAGGTGAAATTCTACACCGGCCTGTATCATGCGCTGTTAGGGCGGGGGCTGGCGAGCGATGTGAACGGAGCTTATCCCCGCAACGACGGCAGTGTCGGACAAATTCCCGTGAAAGACGGCAAGCCGGTACATAATCTGTATAACACCGATGCCGCCTGGGGTGCCCAGTGGAATCTTTCGCAGGTATGGATACTGGCTTATCCGGAATATGCTTCCGATTACATCAGCAGCCATTTGCTGGTTTATAAAGATGCCGGATGGCTGGCGGACGGTATTGCCAACAGCCGTTACGTATCGGGTGTCGGCACGAACCTGCTGAGTACGATTCTGGCAGGCGCTTATCAATGCGGCATCCGTGACTTTGATGTAGACCTGGCTTATGAAGCATCCCTCAAGAATGAACTCGATGGTACGGACCGCCCGCTCGGTGCCGGTAAGGTCGATACGGACATGTTTCTCAAATACGGTTATGTCCCCCACCAGGATAAAGGCGACGGACCGGACGAAGCGTTTATGTTCTCCGCTTCCCATACTTTGGAATATTCTTATAGTGCCTGGGCTGTTGCCCAATGGGCAAAGAAGCTCGGTAAGACGGAAGATTACGATAAACTGATGTGGTTGTCCAAAGGCTGGGAACGTATCTATGACCCTTCGACCAATTTCGTACGCCCGAAAAAGGCAGACGGACAGTTCATCGGTGATTTCAACCCGATGCAGGTCTGGCGCGGTTTTCAGGAAGGAAACGCCTGGCAATACACGTTTTATGTGCCTCACGATCCGGCAGGACTGGTCAGCAAGGTCGGTGCGGATGTTTTCAATCAGCGCCTGGATAGTATCTTCACTGTTTCCCAAAAGCTGATTTTCAGCGGTGGTACGGAAGTCGGTGCTTTTGCCGGTCTGCAAACCCTGTATAACCAGGGTAACCAGCCTTGCTTGCATATCTCCTGGCTGTTCAATGAAGCCGGACGTCCTTCGCTGACCCAAAAATGGGTACGTGCCATCCTCGATGAGTTCTATGGTACGGACGGGATTCATGGCTATGGTTACGGACAGGATGAAGATCAGGGCCAGTTAGGTGCCTGGTATGTGATCGCTTCATTGGGAATGTTCGATGTGAAAGGCTTGACGGATTCATCGCCGTCTTTTGCTTTGGGCAGTCCGGTATTTGACAAGATAACCATCCGGCTCAACAATCGATATTATAAAGGAAAAGAGTTTGTTATCGAAGCAAAGAACAACAGTAGGGAAAACGTCTATGTGCAGCAATACCGCTTGAATGGCGAGGCATATCCTGCCACCCGTATTCCTTTTGAAACAATCACTGCCGGAGGTCGTCTGGAGATGGATATGGGCAATCAGGCTGTGGATGATTACAAATAAAGAATATATACCATGAATAAACAAAATTCAAAAGCTATTTACCCCATCCTCTTCGGATTCTTTGTGATGGGCTTTGTCGATGTAGTAGGCATCGCTACCAATTATGTAAAGGTAGACTTTGCCCTCTCCGATACGCTAGCCAACCTGATACCGATGATGGTGTTCCTGTGGTTTGCCCTGTTCTCGATCCCGACAGGTATCCTGATGGGGAAAGCCGGGCGGCGCAATACTGTTGTGATAGCGTTGGCCGTTACCACTCTGGCCATGTTGCTGCCCTTGTTCCTCTACGATTTTGCTTCAGTCCTGCTGGCTTTTGCTTTGCTGGGTATCGGTAATACGATCCTTCAGGTATCGTTGAACCCGATGGTCGCCAACGTCGTCAACCCGGATCGCATCACCAGCGTCCTGACTCTGGGGCAGTTCATCAAGGCCATCTCTTCTTTCCTGGGACCGATCATAGCGGGAGCCGCCGCCTCTTTTTGGGGTGACTGGAAACTGATTTTCGCCGTCTATGCAGCAACGACACTTGTCTCTACCGTCTGGTTGATCTCGACCATTCCGGGAAAGGAAAAACTGGAAGAAGCGAAGGCTACTTTTGGAACGACGTTATCTCTTTTCAGCGATAAATATATAACCTCCTTGTTCCTGGGAATTCTCTTTATAGTCGGCATAGATGTCGGCTTAAACACGACCATTCCCAAACTCCTGATGGAGCGTACCGGCATGGCTCTTTCCGAAGCCGGATTAGGAACCAGCTTGTATTTTGCCGCCCGTACAATCGGTTCGTTTGCCGGTGCTTTCCTGTTGGCGAAACTTTCGGCAAGCCGTTTCCTGAAATACAGCATGTTTGTCGCCATCGTGGCGTTTGTCCTGCTGTTGGCGGTTCCCGACACATGGAGCATGTTCGTGATGATCGTTATTGTGGGACTGGCTTGTGCGAATGTCTTCTCGATCATCTTCTCGTTTGCCCTTCAGCATAAACCGGAGCGTGCGAACGAAATATCGGCCCTGATGATCATGGGAGTATCCGGCGGTGCGCTGATTACTCCGCTGATGGGGATTGTTGCCGACGGTTTCGGGCAGGTTGCCGGATTATCCATTCTCCTGCTCTGTATCCTTTATATTTGTCTTATATCTTTTGGAATCGATAAAAAATAGATGCTTATGAAAACACTAAAGACCTTATTTCTGGCAGGATTGGCATTGTTCGCTATGTCGTCCTCCGTATGGAGTGCTTCGACAGCGCCTCCGGCGATCGAAACCCACCTGTTCCCAGCCTTATATAAAACAGCGAAAGGCCCGGTGCAGAAAGTACGGGTAACCGTGAAGCATAGCGGTGCGCCTGTTACTGCTACGCTTATGTTGGGAGACCAGTCGCGAAAGGAGAAGTTGAATGATGGCGCTAACCAGTTCTTTTTTGAGATACCGGCTGTACAGTCCGCCGTGCAACTACCTCTAACGGTAATGATTGGGAAAGAAAAAGAGTCTGCTCAGGTAGAAGTGAAACCTGTCCGCCATTGGCAGATGAATATGGTACAGCATACCCATACGGATATCGGTTATACCCGTTCGCAGACCGAGATTCTGGCGGAACACCTCCGTTACATCGACTATGCGCTCGACTATTGCGATGCAACCGACAATTACCCCGACTTCGCCAAGTTCCGCTGGACTTGCGAGATCGCCTGGGCTGTCAGCGAATACTTGAAATGCCGTCCCGCCGAACAGATCGCCCGGCTGAAGAAACGGGTATCGGAAGGACGTATCGAGCTGGCCGCCATGTATCTGAACTTCGACGAACTGCCGGACGAACAGACATTGGCCGCTTCTTTGTATCCCTTGAAACAATTCCGCGATGCCGGTTTGAAGGCGGAAGTCGCCATGCAGAACGATGTGAACGGTATCGGCTGGTGCTTCAGCGAGTTCTTTGCCGACGCCGGTGTGAAGTATGTCAATATGGGAACACACGGCCACCGTGCCCTGATCTGTTTCGATATCCCGACCGTCTTCTGGTGGCAGTCTCCTTCGGGAAAGAAGGTGCTGACCTATCGTGCCGAGCATTATAACCAGGGTAACTTCTTCGGTATCCATACCGATAACTTTGAACAGTTTGAGGAACGCGTTCTGAATTATCTGGGAGAGATGGAAGCGAAAAACTATCCGTACGATATCGTTGCCGCCCAGCACTCCGGTTATTTCACGGACAATTCGCCTCCTTCGACCAAGAGTTGCGAGATGCTGATGAAATGGAACGAGAAATACGAATGGCCTAAACTCCGTACGGCCGTAGCCAGCGAGTTTATCAAAGAGGTGGAATCGAACTATGCCGATAAGATACAGACCATCCGTGGCGCATGGCCCGACTGGTGGACCGACGGTTTTGGATCCGGAGCACGTGAAGCGGCCATATCCCGTATCACCCATTCGGATATTATCGCCAATCAGGCAGGATTATCTTTTGCCAGTATGCTCGGAGCCAAACTCCCCGCACAGATAGACGACCAGATATACGATATCAACAAAGCGTTGTTGTTTTATGACGAACATACGTTCGGTTACAGCGAAAGTGTACGTGATGCCTATTGCAAGGAGACCTGGGAACAACGTTCCCTGAAACAGTCGTATGCCTGGGAGGCTTACCGCCATTCCGGCTTGCTGGGAGAGGTGACGATGGGATTGCTGCAGTCTTTCGTGCCAAAAGCCGAGTATCCGTCTGTTGCCGTCTTCAATACCTTGAACTGGACGTATAGCGGCATTGCCAAAGTATACATCGACCACCAGATCCTACCGCGCGAAAAGGCATTCGAGATAGTGGATGCTTCGGGCAATGTCATTCCTGCCCAACCGGCGGAAAGCCGTTCGGACGGAACGTACTGGTCTCTTTATGTAAAAGACGTACCGGCTCTGGGATATGCGCAATATTATATTAAGGTAAAAGATACTCCCCGTGCAGCTATACAATCGGCAGAGAAGCTGGAGAATGCGCATGTGGAAAATTCCTGGTATTCCATCGACTTCAATCCGCGTAAGGGCACTATCAGCAAACTCTTCGACAAGGAACTGAACAAGGAACTGACGACGCCGAATGCAGAGTGGGAGATGGGAGAGTTCATCTATGAGATCATCGACAGTCGTCATCCGATGGAACAATACCGTGCCCCGCAATTCCTTCGTCGCCGTCCGGAACGGATCCGTTTCGAACGTTACGAGAAGGGCGACATTTGGGATACCTACCGTTTCCGTGGCGAGACGGTTGCCGGCCGCGAGCCGAACAACCTGATGGTGGAGTTTCGTGTCTTCAACGTGACCAAAAAGATAGAAATCGTTTACCGCCTGCGTAAGAAAGCCGTTACCGATCCGGAGGCTGTTTACATCTCTTTCCCGTTTGAAGTCAACCAGGGTAAGATTTTCCTGGATGTTCCCGGCGGAAATATTCAGGCTGGTGTAGACCAGATACCCGGATCATCGAACGACTGGTACACGGTCCAGAACTTTGCCACGGCACGCAACAGCGAGTCGCAGGTTGTTATGGGTAGTCCGGAAATCCCTTTGATGCAGTTCGGTGCGATCAATACAGGACGTTATAAAGCCGGCGCCGTTCCGCAGTCCACCAATATGTATTCCTGGCCGATGAACAATTATTGGGTAACCAATTTCAATGCCGACCAGATGGGCGAGTTGCAATGGAGCTATTTCATCAACTCCGATAAGGACAACTCTCTTGGCTATGCCACCCGTTTTGCCTGGGAGAACCGTATCCCGTTCCTGACCCGCGTATTGCCGGCTGGTGCCAAAGGTTCCAAGGTCATCTCGCCGGCCTCCGTCTTTACGATTACCCCTGCCAACCTGTTGCTGGTAAACATGAAGCCTGTTGAAGGAGAAAAGGCCGTCATGCTCCAGTTGCGCGAGGTGGATGGGAAACCGGCTACCTTCGCCGTTACTTCCGATAAGGTCAACTTCACGAAAGTGACGGTTTGCGATGTTGTGGGAGACCCTGTAACCGGAAACGGAACGACAGACTTTGCTCCGTGGGAGAATAAGTTTATAAAGTTATCCTGGTAGTCTCGGATGAAAAAAATAGAGCATGCCGCTTATGGAAAGATTCTTCGGAAGGGAAGGCTTTTCATAAGCGGCATTTCTTTTTACCTCTCCCTCTCTGTCGTTTGATAAGGAAATATTTCTTACCTGAACTTTATTGCGATGAAAGTATCTTTTATATCTTTGTCGTGGCAATAACATTCATGTCTATGAGTTTTTATAAAAACAAGTAATTCCTGAGATAAAAATGCAAGTGGAAAATACAGATATTTTGCTGAAAGATGTACGGAATAATTTTGACAAAATCTATGTGATGTATTATTCCCGTATGTTTCGTTTTGCAAAGGAATATGTATTGTTTGATGAAGATGCGGAGAATATAGTACAGGATGTTTTCCTCCTGTTATGGGAGAAGAGAGAGGTGCTGGATATACAGATAAGTTTGGTTTCTTATCTTTTTGCATTAGTCAAAAATAAATCCCTTGATTATCTCAGGCGCAAAGTCATAGCAGACGAATATAAAGAGGAGCTTAGTGCAAAACTGGCATCTTTGGAATCACTGAATTATTCTTTTACTTCGGATGAAGAGATAGAACAAATACTGATGACTGCTATCGATAAACTTCCCGAACGCTGTCGCCAGGTCTTTCTTAAAAGCCGTATCGAAGGGAAAAAGAACCGTGAGATCGCCGACGAACTTGATTTATCGATGAGTACCGTAGAGAACCAGATGACCATAGCCTTACGGAAACTACGCATAGAACTAAAGGACTACCTGCCTTTATTACTCTTCCTATTGGATGTTAAATAATATTTATTTGCATACTGGCTTTGGGAGTAAATGGAGTTTGAAACGCTCTCCCTGTATACAAGCCGGAAAATGCACTACTTAATAACTAAATATTTTGAAGGAGAAATAACCGCAGAAGAGAGAAAGCTGTTATTCTCAATGATTCGGACGGATGCGAAAGTCAGAAAAGACTTCTCTTCCGTGCAGAATCTGTATGCATTATCCTCTTGGTTACCGAAAGAAAATGATGAATTGGATGCCGTCGATAAACTGGCAGGTTTCAAACAGGCTCATTGCAGGAAGAAACATAATCCGGTACCTTTTATGAGACATGTGGCAGGCTATGCCGCAGCCATCTGCCTGACTATCCTTTCCACCTGGATAGTGTTGGACAACCGACAGTCTCCGGAAGAGCATATTGCTTATGAAGAGTTCTCCATACCTTCCGGCCAGCGGGCGATGGTAAAGTTACATGACGGGACGACTGTCTGGCTGAACGCCCGTTCCACACTCCGGTATCCGAATCGTTTTACCAGCGGAGAGCGTAAAGTGGAATTGGACGGTGAGGCCTTTTTCGAGGTCGAACATGACGAACAAAAGCCATTTGTCGTATCGACTGAAAAGCTGGATATAAAAGTGTTGGGTACAAAATTCAATGTATTTGCCTATAAAGGTAGGAATGAGTTTAATACGGCATTACTGGAAGGTTCGGTCAAAATATATGAACGGGAAGACGAGGCTAAAGCTCTGTTTATGAATCCTAACGAATGTGCCGAATTAAAAGACAATAAATTAGTAAAACGTCCTATGGGAAATACCGATTTTCTGTTGTGGAAAGAGGGTATTTATGCATTTGATGACGTCCCGTTTGAAGAAATAATAAAGAAACTCGAACTGTATTATGATATCGGGATAACGGTCAGTAACAGCAAGCTTATGAAATATAAATTCAGTGGAAAATTCCGGCAGCGCGACGGGGTGGAAAGTGCACTCCGTACATTGCGGAAAGTCTATTATTTTACGTATATGAAAGACGAAGAAAATAATAGCATAATAATCAGATAAAATAGAGAGATCATCAAATATGTTTAACCTTTAAATTATTTATTGCCTATGGAAGTATAAAGAAGAAAAAACGGCCGAAAGACGTTCCCGCATCCATTCGGCCGTCTGCTAACACGTAATCAAAAATAATTAAGTATTAACAAGTAAACAATACAAAGTTATGAAAAAAGAACCGAAAATTCTAAATGTTATGAGAATTTCAGCCATTCTGCTTTCCCTTTGTGTATTCTCTTCCTTTGCATCGAAAACAAGCTCGCAAAACGTGAAGGTGAATATCAGTGGAAAGACTATGACTATTGCGAATTTTATAGACCAGGTCGAACAACAAACCGACTATCTGTTTGTCTATAGTAAGAATGAAGTAGATGTGAATAAAACCATTCCTGTAAAAGCCGGCAACAGAACTGTCGCCCAATACCTGAATGATGCTTTTGCAGGCTCGGAAGTGAAGTTCGCTTTTGAGAATGATTATATTGTATTGACGAAGAACAGCCTGCCCTCCATCAAACAGCATGGTAAGAAAGTTACCGGTTCGGTGACCGATTCGTCAGGAGAGCCTATCATCGGTGCCAATGTGGTTGTAAAAGGAACGACCAATGGTACCATTACCGATGTCGACGGTAAGTTCTCGCTGGAGATACCGGATAAAGCAGTATTGGTAATTTCTTATATCGGTTACCTCACCCGTGAAGTCCCGGTGAACGGCCAATCCACAGTTAGTGCGGTATTGGCGGAAGACACGCAAGCATTGGACGAAGTGGTCGTTGTAGGTTACGGTACGATGCGTAAATCGGATGTAACAGGATCTATCGGAGTTGCCAAGGGGGAAGAACTGACGAAAAATCAGAACTTCAGTGCGTTGGATAACCTGCGAGGTAAAGTATCCGGTGTCAATATCTTTTCAAACTCCAGCCAGCCGGGAGCCTATTCCAACCGTGTTATTATCCGTGGTATGGCGACTATCAATTCATCTTCCGAACCGTTATATGTAGTGGACGGTGTCGTAATGGAGGATTTCGGATTGGTTAATCCGAATGATATCGAATCGATGGAAGTACTGAAAGATGCTTCTGCCGCAGCGATCTACGGTGCCCGTGGTGCGAATGGTGTCATTATGGTAACAACCAAGCGCGGAAAGAAGGATGGCGAAGGAACAGCCGTGAGCTATCAGGGATCGATCAGCGTTAGCCATATTGCACGTAAAATGGACCTGTTGAATTCTCAGGAATGGTGTGATACCTTTATGAAAGGATTGGAAAATGAAAACACTTACATGGGAAAGAACTGGTCTCTGGATCGTTCCTACTGGTTCCACGACCGTAATTACTTCGATGAGAACGGTAACCCGTTGTACGATACGGACTGGCAGGATGAAGCTACCCGTACAGCCGTTTCACACAACCATCAGATAAATATCCAGCAGGCAGGTAAGAACTCTTCCATGGGTGCTTTCCTGAATTATACCGACCAGCAAGGTATTGTAAACAATACGTATAATAAACGTCTGAATGCAAAGATCGCCTACGATGCCAACCCGACCCCGTGGCTTTCTACAGCCGTGAACCTGTTGGTCAATCATACCTGGGGACGTTATACTCCGGAAGATGGCGGCGGACAGGATGCCCGGCGTACAATGATCGAGATGGTTCCCTGGTTGCCGGTATACGATGCCAACGGCGATTATACGACCAGCACCACTTCTCTGACGGAAAGTAATTATTTCGGTTTGGAGGGAATGTCCAATCCGGCAATGATCCTGGACTTGCAGAAACGTATGCGTTATAATACGCAGATATTCGGTAATGCCGCCCTGACATTCCATTTGATGGACGGTCTGGACCTGAAGACCCAGTTCGGTATCGACAGCCATAATGCGACATACAGAGGCTATTCTTCCATTTCCCTGAATAACATCTCCATGCCTAACGGTTGGGCTGAATATCAGAACTGGAATTCTCTGTACTGGCAGGAAGAAACTTATCTGACTTATAGCAAAGTTTTCGGTCAGCACCGTATAAATGCAATGGCGGGATTATCCTGGCAGGAACGTACGCAACGTTGGAACAAGTCTCGTACGGAAGGGTTTGCCGACGACTTTTATGAAGACAACAACATGGCTGTCGGAACCAATCCGAGCAGTCCGGAATCAAGTTGGGAACGTTGGGCTATGAACTCCTATTTCCTGCGTTTGGCTTATACTTATAAAGATCGTTATTCGGCAACGGTAACAGGACGTGTCGACGGTTCTTCCAAGTTCGGAGATAATAATAAGTATGCCTTTTTCCCGTCAGCAGGTCTGGCATGGAATATTTCGCAGGAAGATTTCCTGGCGGACAGCGAGGTGATAAGCAACCTGAAGCTGCATACCAGCTACGGTCTGACAGGTAACTCGGAAATCGGCCCGTACAACTCTTTGGGTAAGACAGATGCCGGAACGCACCTGATCGACGGTAAACGTGCTCCCTGGTCTTATATCAAAACCATGTCGAACCCGGATTTGAAATGGGAAAAGACAGGACAGTTTGATATCGGTTTCGATATCGGTTTCTTCCAGAATCGCCTGAACCTCGATATTGCTTACTACAATAAGAAAACGACCGATCTGTTGCTCGATTGTCCGGTTCCTCACTCTACCGGCTTCAGTACTATCTTTAAGAATATCGGTTCTGTAAGGAACCAGGGTATGGACCTGATGGTGAATGCCACTCCGGTGCGTAGTAAAGATTTCACCTGGAACTCTGTTGTGAACCTGAATTATAACAAAAATAAAATCCTCGCTTTGGGTGATACCGATGCCGATGTGTACCTGTATGACTGGGTAGGTGGCGGAAGTATCCTGCGTGTAGGCGAAAGTATGGGTAGCTTCTATGGCCTGGAACGTCAGGGCGTTTATACCATAGAAGATTTTGAAGCCGGTAATTGTGAAAAGAGCCAGGTTGGCCGTGCAAAACGTTCTTCCGAAAAGACCATTATCGGTAAAGGATTACCTGATTGGACCGGTAGCTGGATCAATAATCTTTCTTACAAGAACTTCGACCTTACACTCGACCTGCAGTTCGTTTGGGGCGTTGAGACACTGCAACGTTTCTTCCACTCGACTTACGACCGTTTCGGTATTACCAATGGCCTGAAGAATATCCTTTATGATGCTTACGACGGAACAAATCCGGGAACCATGCAGCAGATGATCTATCTGCAGAGCGCCGAGCATAACGGTGTAAAACATGCCGGTCAGGATACTACAACCGATTCGCAATGGGTTGCCAACGGTTCTTATCTGCGTTGTAATATGTTGCAGATCGGATATACTTTCGATAGCAATGTCGTTAAGAAGATCGGTTTGTCCGGTTTACGTCTGTATGCAAGCGGTAACAACCTGTTCCAGATCGTTTCCAAAGATTTCCTGGGCTACGATCCCGAATCGACATCGGAAACCAGTTCGACTGATAAAGGAGCCGGTAAGTTTGGTCAGAACATGACGTTTTTCTCTTACCCGAGAGCAAGAACATTCACTTTTGGTGTTAATGTGACTTTCTGATTCATTTAACTTATTAAGACGATTAAAATATGAAAAAGATACTAACGACCGCGATTTTATGTGCCGGACTGTTCAGCTTTACGGCATGCAGTGATTTTTTGGATGAGAACCCCAAAAGCCAGCTGACTACTGTGGGGTATTATACAACGGAAGCACAGGCTCTGGCAAATGTCAATTATCTGTACCGCACAGGGGCCATTCGTCAGATAGCCTCCGCTCCGAGTGCGTATGTAGGAAGTTTCGCCTCTATTACCGGATTACTGACCGGCTATTTCCTGAACAGTTACGAAGGACAGGAGATCGTGTGTAAATATTCCCGCGAGTTGAACCGCCAGCAATATACCATGCAAATATCCGGTACGATGGACGGGATATGGGATGCCTGTTATAAGGCCATCAATGTCTCTAATGCCGCCATCAAAAGTATTCCGGATATCAAGATGGAGGAAGCCCTGTCCAAAAAACTCATCGGAGAGGCGAAGTTCTTCCGTGCCTTCAATTATTTTTATCTGGTAAAGACCTTTGGTGCCGTACCGTTCTATACGGAACCGTATGTTACTGCCGAAAACATGGAACTGGACCGTACGGGTGTGGAAACTATTTATGCCCAGATCGAGACCGACCTGAAAGAGGCGGCCGATGCACTGCCGGCGGCTAAGTTTGCGGATAATTCCCACAGGATCACTAAATATGCGGCAGCTATGATGTTGACCTCTGTGTATATGCAGCAAGGTAAGTATGCAGAAGCAGTCCCGTATGCGAAGATCGTAATCGATTCCCCGCACAGCCTGGCTACGAATGACGACCTGAAGATGAACAGTGCCTTCAACAAACTTCGTTCGACCGACGATCTGGATGAAGTGATCTATGCCCAGGAGTATGATAATGCGGTAAATACCAGTGACTGGTTCCCGACTTATGCCTTTAATTCGAGTGCCGTTTCCGTATTCGGAACTTATTCGATCTTCGAACGTGTCTATGGTCCGACGGACGAATTCCTGAATGTATACGAAAAGAACGACTTGCGTATCCAGCCGAACCAGTTCTTCCATTGGGAATACACCAATCCGAATACCGGGGCGACATGGTCTTCCAAGAATGCGGGCTGCTGGTATTATTACGACGAAGACGCTTTGCTTAGTACCGGTAAAGGAACGAAAGACTGGAATGTCTTCCGGTATGCCGAAGCATTGCTGGACGGAGCCGAAGCTATCGCTCAAAGCCAGGGAGTAACGGCCGAAGCAGCCGGTTACCTGGCACAGGTGCAGGCACGTGCCGATATGGAAGGTAAAACGGCTGATCAGATCGCTTCCGAATTACAGAAACTGTCGAAACAAGCCTTTATCGAAGCCTGTTGGACCGAGCGTTTACGTGAGTTCCCGCTGGAATATAAGATATGGGATGATTGTGTGCGTACAGGTAAATTCCCTGTGATCTCCAAAACAGAGGCCGGCCGGATCGATTATATCAACCTGGTGGGGGCACAGAATGCTTCCGGTGCGACATTTAAGGAAACCGACCTGTTGTGGCCGATCTCTGTAAATGAGATGCAGCGTAATCCGAGTCTGACCCAGAACCCTGGTTATTCTGCCCGGTAAAAGATACCAGCAATGGATAAAAAGTGTTTTTAATTTAGTCGATCATTTTACATGTCAATGGTCAGAAATGGGAGAGGAGGAGTAGGATTACTCCTCCTTTTTTCATAAAAAGAGCCCCTTTATGTGATTTTGTATGCGAATTAAAGATATTTGTGTTCTTTCTGTACCGGATTGTCTTTATATTTGTGTGAATAATGAATTTGATGATTTGGCTAAATTTAAACTTGTGATATATCAACTAAAAATAAGTAAAACATGAATAAGAAAAGTGTATTGGCTCTTGCTTTGGTCACGATGATGGCCTGGGTAGGGAAGCCTGCTATGGCAGCTACCGGTACGGGTGCCTTCGATCCGGTAGAGTATGCAATGCCGTTGATGGGAACTCAATCGAGTTTCGAGCTGTCGACAGGAAATACCTATCCGGCTATTGCGCGTCCCTGGGGTATGAATTTCTGGACGCCACAGACCGGAAAGATGGGAGACGGATGGCAGTATGTCTATACGGCAAATAAAATTCGTGGTTTCAAGCAAACCCATCAACCAAGCCCGTGGATCAACGATTACGGACAGTTCGCGATTATGCCGGTGGTAGGTACTCCGGAGTTCGATCAGGATAAACGTGCCAGCTGGTTCTCTCATAAGAGCGAGGTGGCTAAACCTTATTATTATAAAGCCTATCTGGCTGACCATGATGTGATAACCGAACTGACGCCGACCGACCGTGCAGCACTGTTCCGTTTCACTTTCCCGGAAAACGACCATTCCTACATTGTTGTCGATGCACTGGATAATGGATCTTATATCAAAGTCATCCCGGAAGAAAACAAGATCATCGGCTACTCGACCAAGAATAGCGGTGGTGTTCCTGAGAACTTCAAGAACTATTTCATTATCGAGTTCGATAAACCTTTCACTTACGAAGCCACTTTCGCCGATAATTCTTTGAAAGAAGGCGCGAAAGAACAGACTTCGAGCCATGTGGGAGCTGTGATCGGTTTCAAGACAAAGAAAGGAGAAATCGTTCATGCCAAAGTCGCATCTTCTTTTATCAGCTTCGACCAGGCCGCCATCAATATGAAAGAGTTGGGTAACGATAATTTCGATACCCTGGTTTCCAAAGGCAAACAAGCCTGGAACGATGTGCTGGGTAAGATCGAAGTGGAAGGCGGTACGTTAGACCAGTATCGTACATTCTATTCCTGCATGTACCGTTCCCTGCTGTTCCCTCGTAAGTTCTACGAAATCGATGCAGCCGGAAATGTCGTTCATTACAGTCCGTATAACGGCGAAGTACTGCCGGGATATATGTTTACGGATACCGGTTTCTGGGATACCTTCCGTGCCCTGTTCCCATTCCTGAATCTGATGTATCCGTCGATGAACAAAGAGATGCAGGAAGGTTTGATCAATACATATAAGGAAAGCGGCTTCTTCCCGGAATGGGCAAGTCCGGGACATCGTGGTTGCATGGTAGGTAACAACTCGGCTTCCATCCTGGTCGACGCTTATATGAAAGGTGTGAAAGTGGATGATCTGGAAACCCTGTACAAAGGTTTGATCCACGGTACGGAGAATGTACATCCGACTGTTTCTTCAACCGGCCGTTTGGGACATGAATATTACAACAAACTGGGTTATGTTCCTTACGACGTGAAGATCAATGAGAATGCAGCCCGTACGTTGGAATATGCTTATAACGACTGGTGTATCTACCAGATCGCTAAAGAACTGGGCCGTCCGAAAAAGGAACTCGACCTGTATGCAAAGCGTGCTATGAACTATAAGAACCTGTATGATAAGGAAACCAAACTGATGCGTGGTAAGAACGCCGACGGTAAATTCCAGTCACCGTTCTCTCCGTTGAAATGGGGGGATGCCTTTACGGAAGGAAACAGCTGGCATTACACCTGGTCTGTTTTCCATGATCCTCAGGGACTGATCGACTTGATGGGAGGAAAAGATTCTTTCGTTATGATGCTCGATTCCGTATTTGCCGTTCCGCCATTGTTCGACGATAGCTATTACGGCCAGGTGATCCACGAGATCCGTGAAATGCAGATTATGAACATGGGTAACTATGCTCATGGTAACCAGCCGATCCAGCATATGATCTACCTGTATAACTATGCCGGACAGCCCTGGAAAGCTCAGTACTGGCTGCGTGAAGTGATGAACAAGATGTACACCCCGACACCGGACGGGTATTGTGGTGACGAAGATAACGGCCAGACTTCTGCCTGGTATGTATTCTCTGCTCTTGGTTTCTATCCGGTTGCTCCGGGTACGACCCAGTATGTGTTGGGTGCTCCGTTGTTCAAGAAGGCTACTTTACATTTCGAGAACGGCAAGAACCTGGTGATCAACGCTCCCGATAACAGCGACAAGAATATCTATATCGAATCGATGTCGTTCAACGGCGTGAACTATACAAAGAATTATCTCGATCATAACGAACTGCTGAAAGGTGGTGTTCTCGATATCAAGATGGGCGACAAGCCGAATCTGAACCGGGGCGTTAACCCGGAAGATCTTCCTTATTCATTCTCTGTAGATGAAAAAAAGAAGAAATAACAATATATTAATTATAATATGAATGTGAAAAAACAATGGATGATGTCAGGCCTGGTTGTGTGCCTGACATCTTTCGTATTCTCTTGCCAGACGACAGAGAAGACGGCAACGGAGACGGATTACGTTTCTTATGTAGATCCTTATATCGGATCAGGTGAACACGGTCATGTATTTGTCGGGGCGAACGTCCCGTTCGGAGCCGTACAGATCGGCCCGCAGAACATCCATAAAGGATGGGACTGGTGTTCGGGGTATCATTATTCGGATAGTGTATTGATAGGTTTCAGCCATACCCATCTGAGCGGAACCGGATGTGCCGACCTGGGGGATATCCTGGTCATGCCTTTTACCGGCAAGGTCCGTACGGCACGTGGTGAACAGGATAACATTGAAGGAGCTTGTTCCTCTTACTACCGGCATGAAAACGAATCGGTAAGTCCCGGTTATTACTCTTTACTTTTAGACAATGGCGTTCATGTCGAACTGACAGCTACCGAACGTGTCGCTATGCACCGCTATGCTTTCCCGCAGAACGAACCGGCTCATTTGCTGATCAACCTGAAAGAAGGGAACGGCGACCGTGCGTACGATACATATCTGAAGAAGATCGATGACTATACGGTAGAAGGCTATCGCTTCTCGCATGGCTGGAGTCCGCAGCATAAAGTCTTCTTTACCATGAAATTCGACCAGCCTGTCGCTTCACTCGAAGTATTCAATGACGACGAACCGGCAGGTACCGACGAGTTGACCGGCGAAAAGGTGAAAGGTGTCGTTTCTTTCAAAGAAGGCACCAAAGATGTGCAGGCGAAAGTAGCCATCTCTTCCGTCAGCTGTGAGAATGCGTTGAAGAATATGCAGGCGGAATTGTCACATTGGAATTTTGACCAGGTACACCAGGAAGCTGTCTCCAAATGGAATGACCAACTGGCTTGTGTGGTGGTTGATACCCCCGACGAGCGTGCTAAGAAGATTTTCTATACAGCCGTTTATCATACATTCATTGCTCCGACATTATATTGCGATGTGAACGGGGAGTTTCGCAGACAGGACGACAAAGTCTATACAGATACAAACTGGACGAATTATTCCACTTTCTCTTTGTGGGATACTTACCGTACATTGAATCCCTTGTATACCATCATCGCACCGGAGAAGGTGGACGATATCGTCAATTCCTTCCTGAGTATCTACGACCAGCAGGGCAAACTTCCTATCTGGCATCTGGTAGGAGGCGAAACCAACTGTATGCCGGGATATAGCTCCGTACCTGTTATTGCCGATGCTTATCTGAAAGGCTTTAACGGTTTCGATGCGGAACGCGCTTTTCAGACAATGAAAGGTACTGCGACTTACGAGAAACAAAATGGTGTCCCTTACGTGCTTGAAAAAGGATATATCCCTTGTGATAAAGTCCATGAAGCCACTTCCATTGCTATGGAATATGCGGCAGACGACTGGGGTACAGCACTGATGGCTAAGAAAATGGGTAAGCAGGAGGATTATGAGAATTTCCTGAAACGTGGTAAATATTATGCTCAGTATTATGACCGGGACATTAACTTTGTCCGTCCTAAGATGGATGACGGCAGCTGGCGTACACCGTACGATCCGTTCCGTTCTATTCATGGAGTGGGAGACTTTACGGAAGGTACAGGATGGCAATATACATTCTTCGTACCCCAGCATCCGGAAGGTATGATCGAAATACTGGGAGGCGACGCTGCTTTCATAACCAAGCTCGATTCGTTGTTCGTTGTTGAAGGCGATATGGGAGAGGGCGCATCCAGCGATATCAGCGGTCTGATCGGCCAGTATGCACATGGCAACGAACCGAGTCATCACGTTGCTTACCTGTACCCTTATGCCGGCGAACAGTGGAAGACTGCCGAGAAGGTACGTTATATCCAGGATGAATTCTATACGGACCAGCCGGAAGGGATCATCGGAAACGAAGACTGCGGACAGATGTCTGCCTGGCATGTGATGTCTGCTCTGGGATTCTATCAGGTAAATCCTTCAAACGGCGTGTTTGTCTTCGGCAGTCCGTTGTTCGGTAAGGCCTCCGTTCGTTTAAAAGGCGGAAAGACATTTGATGTGGTTGCACAGAACAACAGTAAGGATAATATCTATATCCAGTCTGTTACACTGAACGGCCAGCCGTATGATAAGTCATACATTTTGTATGACGATATTATGAAAGGCGGTAATTTGACGTTTGTCATGGGAAATACTCCGAACAAGCAGTTCGGGGCAGCACCTGAGAACCGTCCGAAGTCAGCTGAATAAACAATTATAAATTATAGCAGAAAAATGATTAAAAGATTCAAGACACCCGTAGCCTTTTTGGCTTCCATCTTTTTACTGGCCTCTTGTGCCTCCGGGGGAGATATGTCTTCCCCGCAAAAAAGCCCGGTGGACTATGTGAACCCTTACATGGGAAATATCAGTCACCTGCTGGTGCCGACCTATCCGACTGTACATCTGCCTAACAGTATGCTTCGCGTATATCCGGAGCGTGCCGACTTTACCGGCGACCTGTTGAGCGGACTGCCTGTTATCGTGACCAGCCACCGCGGTAGTTCCGCTTTCAACCTGAGTCCGTACCAGGGAGAGGAATCCGGACTGAAACCGGTTATCAACTACAGCTACGATCAGGAAAAGATCTATCCTTATCGCTATCAGGTATATCTGGACGACAACAATATCGACGTAGATTTTGCCCCGTCTCACCAGAGTGCCGTTTATGGTATTACGTTTGAAGGCGAAGGTCCTGCCTACCTGATCTTCAACAGCCGTAACGGACAGTTGAAGACCGACGGTAAGAACGTCAGCGGTTACCAGTTCGTCGACCGGAAAACAAAAGTATACCTTTATGCAGAAACCGACAAGACACCGCAGAAATCCGGCGTATTGAGCGACAACACTGTGAAGTACGGCGAAACATCAGTAGAAGGAAAAGACGCTGCTCTTGTCCTCTCTTATGGAAATGATGTAAAGAAGCTGGGTGTACGTTACGGTATCTCATTTATCAGCGAAGAACAGGCTAAGAAGAACCTGGAACGTGAGATTGCCGCCTATGATGTCGATGTGGTTGCCAAGATCGCCCGTAACGACTGGAACGATGCCCTCGGCAAGATACAGGCTCAAGGCGGAACGGAAGACGACAAGGTGGTATTCTACACCTCCCTGTACCGTTGCTACGAACGTCCGGTCAACCTGAGTGAAGACGGACGCTATTACAGTGCTTTCGACGGCCAGGTACATGAAGACGGAGGTCGTCCTTTCTATACCGACGACTGGATTTGGGATACATACCGTGCAACCCACCCGTTGCGTATCCTGATCGATAACGAACGTGAAAGCGATATCATCAACTCCTTCCTGCTGATGGCAGAACAGATGGGTACGAACTGGATGCCGACCTTCCCGGAAGTTACCGGCGATTCGCGTCGTATGAACTCCAACCATGCCGTAGCCACCGTGATCGATGCCTGGAAGAAAGGTTTACGTGGCTTCGACCTGGAAAAGGCTTATATTGCCTCAAAGAAAGGTATCGAAGAGAAAACACTGATCCCCTGGTCGGCTGCACCTGCCGGATGGTTGGATGATTTCTATAAGGAACACGGTTATATCCCGGCATTGAAACCAGGCGAAAAAGAGACTGTAGCCAATGTTTCTCCCTGGGAAAAACGCCAGCCGGTAGCTGTTACCTTGGGTACGGCTTACGACCAGTGGTGTCTTTCACAGATCGCTGCTGAACTGGGTAAGACTGACGAAGCTAAACATTACCTGCGCGAATCGTACAACTACCGTAACCTCTTCAACCCCGATACCCGTTTCTTCCATCCGAAGGATAAGGACGGCAAGTTCATCGAGCCGATGGATTACCGTTACGATGGTGGTCTGGGTGCACGCGATTACTACGACGAGAATAACGGATATGTATACCGTTGGGACGTACAGCATAATATCGGCGACCTGATCTCTATGATCGGTGGAGACAAAGCTTTCACTTCGGCTCTCGATTCTATGTTCAACGAACCGCTGGGTATGTCTAAATGGAGTTTTTACTCCTTCCTTCCCGACCATACCGGTAATGTGGGTATGTTCTCGATGGCGAACGAACCGAGTTTGCATATCCCGTATCTGTACAACTACGCCGGTCAGCCCTGGAAGACACAGAAGCGTATCCGTACGTTGTTGAACCAGTGGTTCCGTAACGACGTGATGGGTGTTCCTGGTGATGAAGACGGTGGTGGTATGTCTGCTTTCGTTGTCTTCAGTCAGATGGGATTCTATCCGGTTACTCCCGGTTCGCCTACATATAATATAGGTAGCCCGGTATTTACGGATGTGAAGGTCGACCTGGGTAATGGTAATACATTCGAGGTCAAAGCAAATAATGCTTCTCCTGAGAACAAGTACGTACAGTCTGCCCGCCTGAACGGTGAAGTGTTGAACCAACCGTGGTTCCAGCACAGCGACATCGCTCAGGGCGGTCTGCTGGAACTGGAGATGGGACCGAAAGCCAATAAGACATGGGGAACAAAGACTCCTCCGCCTTCAGCAGCTCCGATGCCTCAATAATGACCTCTTTTTTCGCGTTTGATCCGGAAAATACTTAAAAAAAATCAGCAAAGTAGTATAGATAGTAGCTACTTTGCTGATTTTTTATAATGGATAAGTTACAATTTATCAATTTCTTCGACTGACAGACCTGTACATTGGGCAATTGTTTCGATATTAATTCCCTTCTTTTTGAAATTAGCAGCAATAAGGCGTTGTTCTTCTGCTTTTCCTTCAACCTTTCCTTTTTCTACCCCTTTCTCCATGCCATCATCAAAACTGGTATCGAGTGCAGCGGAAAGGTCACGTTCTACAGAGAGGCTCAGTTCATATTCCAGTCGTTGATCAGGAGTCATTCTTTCTACTTCCACAATACTTTTCAGTTTGCGGAATATCTGATTATTCAGTTCTTCAGGTAATCGTTCCATGATCTCGATATTATTTAATACATATAACCACTTCTTATAAAGCGTATCACACTCATGCAAAGGTAATACAAATTTCGGCATTTCCAGATAGATTTCATTAAGCGTTTCACTGAAAGGAATCTTCAGTTCCCGATCCATGCGTACAATATCCCAACGGTATTTCTCCGAACGTGATGGTTCCATGATATAGTTTAGTACGCAAATGACATATACTTTACTTATGTGATAGTTCCACCGTTTGCGAATCCTTTCATCCGGTTCCTTCTCCAACTTCTCTTTACGATCATGGATTGTTGTTGGATAGCAAATGATGCATAATACAGCATTCTGTCGGAGAAGTATTTCTGTCGGCTTTTTTGCGAAAGGTGATGTCTACGATTACTTCTTGTTGAATGACTTCATTAAGGAAACTGATGATAAGATCTTTACTTACTTCACTGCCAAAAATCTTTTTCCAGCCGTAGTCTGAGAATGGATTAACAAATTTGTTCATAATCAATTGTTTTAGTTACCTCTGTAAATAGAGTTTCAGCAAATGTATGCAATTATTCTTTAATACACGGTGTAAAAATAGAATTGTTTTTGTATCTATATATATAAATTAAGAAATAAGGATGAATAATTGATTGAATTGAAGTGAAATGACTAGGAAAAACGATCGTTTTTTTTAGTCATTTATTCGTGTGCAAAAGTATTCTTTATAATCCAATAATCAAAGTGTTTTCTGAATAATTATTCTCTTAAATATCAATATGCTGTCTTTGAATTTAGCAAAATATCTGTTAATCAACAATTAACGATTTTAAACAGAAAAAGAGTGACTAAAAAAAACGATCGTTTTTTCTAGTCACTCTTTTTCTTATGTATGCTTTGAAAAATAAGCTTTAAGTGTTAGTTTCATTTTGGGACTGACGAACATTTTTGTGAAATATGGCTAGTATTAATGTGTTGAAAATCAACGATCTTATCATTCTGTTCTCGAAGCAAAAATACTTTAATCGCTGGATAATCTTTTTTATAGACCTATTTTTCTCAGTTTTATCTACTTTTTTAGTTTTTGCGACCCTTGGCAATATTTTGAAAATAAATCTGCCGATACATGAGTTTATTTATATAAGCCTCTTTGCTATCGTTTGCAGTACAATCAGTTTTCTTTCCTGCCAGACTTATAAAGGTATTATTCGTCATTCAACTTTTACAGAAACGGGGCGTATTGCTATTGCCTCTTTTGTGAAAGTTGCTTTGATGACTTCTGCTCTTTCCTTTTTTATCCACTCGTTATCTTTTCTACAAATCTTTTTAGGAGGTCTGCTTGACCTATTCCTGACTTTCTTCGTTTTGACAATATTTCGTGCTTTATTAATAATAATGTATAGCATGATAGTCAAAAGTGTGGCTTCCAATAACGAAAAGCTGTTAATTTACAGGGAGGAAGACGCTGTCTCTAATTCGCCTGCGATTTCTCTTTGGAAACAATCTGATAATTATCAGATCGAAGGATATATACGAATAGGAAAAAGAAGTAAGATCCGCATAGGAGGATGTCCGGTCTATTCGGTAAAGGATCAGTTGGAATTTAATGGTTTGGTAAACCGAAAAGGTATCAAGGCTATTTTGTTTACCGACTATCATGCAGTAAAAGCAGAAAGTGAGCGCCTGGTTCGTTATTGTGAGCGGAAAAAGGTTCGTATGTTGATGCTTCCTACTGTGGATGAGTTAAAAGGGGGGACAGTCAATTTACGAAATCTACCGGAGGTCCGTATCGAAGATCTGTTAGGACGTGATGAAATTAATATTAATCTGAAAGAGATTGCAGATGAATTAGGGGGTAAAGTCGTTATGGTTACAGGTGCTGCCGGATCTATCGGCAGTGAACTTTGTCGACAACTTTGTACATTTGGTTTGAAGCAACTGATCTTGTTTGACAGTGCCGAGACACCTATGCATACCATTCGTCTGGAGTTGGAAGACCGATTCCCGGATGTTGTTTTTACTCCGATTATGGGTGATGTCCGGATGCTAGCCCGTGTAGAAAGTGTTTTTAAAAGTTTCCATCCCCAATATGTCTTTCATGCAGCAGCCTATAAACATGTCCCTCTGATGGAGGAAAATCCTTGTGAAGCTGTACATACCAATGTCCAGGGAACCCGTAATATGGCTGACATGTCCGTAAAATATGGAACAGATAAATTTATTATGATCTCTACCGATAAGGCAGTCAATCCAACCAATGTGATGGGGGCTTCCAAACGCCTGGCAGAGATCTATGTGCAAAGCCTGAGTATTGCGATAAGCAAAGGATTACACCCGGGAAAAACCCGTTTTATCACTACCCGCTTTGGTAATGTATTAGGTAGTAACGGTTCTGTTATTCCTCGTTTCCGTGAACAGCTGGCGAAAGGCGGCCCTTTAACAGTCACCCATCCTGATATTATCCGTTATTTCATGACGATCCCTGAAGCCTGTCGTCTTGTTTTGGAAGCAGCTTTTATGGGAAAAGGAAATGAGATTTTCGTATTTGATATGGGTACTCCAGTAAAGATTGCCGACCTAGCACGTCGAATGATAGAATTGGCCGGTCTTATCCCTGAAAAAGATATTGAAATAAAATATACCGGTCTTCGTCCGGGTGAGAAGTTGTATGAAGAGTTGCTGGCAACCAAAGAAAATACTCTTCCTACAAACAATACTAAAATCTTTCATGCGAAAGTGAGGGAATATAATTTTACTGATATATCAACTATCGTTTCGCATTTGGTAAATTTGGCTATTCGAGTAGAAAAGTTGGAAACAGTGAAAGTGATGAAATCGATTGTGCCGGAGTTCATGAGTAAGAATTCGGAGTACGAAAAACTGGATAAATAATTCTAATAATGAATATTGCAATTGTAGGAACAGGCTATGTAGGCCTGGTTACAGGTACTTGTTTCTCTGAAATGGGAGTAGATGTGACCTGTGTGGATATCAATGAAGCGAAGATAAAAGCTTTGCAGTCAGGTGTAATGCCAATCTATGAACCAGGCTTAGAAGACTTGGTTAAAAAAAATGTAGAAGCAGGTAGGTTACATTTCACAACTGATTTAACCACTTGTTTAGATAATGTATCTGTTGTTTTCAGTGCTGTAGGAACTCCCCCAGAAGAAGATGGAAGTGCCGATTTGAGATATGTTTTAGATGTGGCACATACAGTTGGTCGTTTCATCAATAAATATACATTACTTGTAACGAAAAGTACGGTTCCGGTTGGAACTGCCCAGAAAGTAAAGGCTGCTATTCAGGAAGAATTAAATAAACGGGGAGTTGCTATACCTTTTGATGTGGCATCTAATCCTGAATTTCTGAAAGAAGGAGCAGCCATTAAAGACTTTATGGCTCCGGACCGGGTGGTGGTCGGAGTTGAAAGTGAACAGGCAAAGAAAATGATGGAGAAATTATACCGTCCTTTCACATTGAATGGCTATCCCATCCTGATCATGGATGTTCCTTCAGCTGAAATGACGAAATATGCAGCAAATGCCATGTTAGCAACCCGTATCAGCTTTATGAACGATATAGCAAATCTCTGTGAACGTATCGGAGCAAATGTAGACAATGTGCGTAAAGGTATGGGGGCGGATTCCCGTATCGGTAGCCGTTTCCTGTATGCCGGTTGTGGGTATGGAGGTTCCTGCTTTCCAAAGGATGTAAAAGCTCTATTGCATACGGGAATAGAAAACGGATACCACATGCGTGTTATAGAAGCTGTAGAATCGGTAAATGAAGAGCAAAAGAATATTGTGTTTGATAAATTGAGTAAGGCTTTTAATGGAGATCTGAAAGGTAAAACTATTGCTATGTGGGGATTGTCTTTTAAACCTGAAACAGACGATATGCGCGAAGCTCCTGCGTTGGTTGTGATTGATAAACTCCTGAAAGCAGGTGCTGTGGTCAATGTATTCGATCCTATAGCTATGGATGAAACAAAGCGTAGGATAGGGGATGTAGTCACTTATTGTAAGGATATGTATGAAGCAGTGATCGATGCAGATGCTATTGCTTTGATGACGGAGTGGAAACAATTCCGTATGCCTAGTTGGGCTATCATCCGTAAAGCCATGAAGAATTACGTGGTTGTGGATGGACGGAATATCTATGATGGTGAAGAATTGAAAGAGTTAGGTTTTATTTATTCGAGAATCGGACAAAAATGAAACGTATATTAGTAACAGGTGGAGCCGGTTTTCTTGGTTCCCATTTATGTGAACGTTTGGTGAAAGAAGGCAATGATGTGATTTGCCTGGATAATTATTTTACCGGAAGTAAGGATAATATTCGTCACCTGTTGCAGTATGACAACTTTGAGTTGGTTCGTCACGATGTAACCTCTCCCTATTATGCTGAGGTCGATGAGATTTATAATTTGGCTTGTCCTGCATCGCCTCCTCATTATCAATATAATGCCATCAAGACAATGAAAACCTCCATTTATGGAGCAATGAATATGTTGGGGTTGGCTAAACGAACTAAAGCAAAGATTCTCCAGGCATCGACCAGCGAAGTGTATGGAGATCCGGCTATTCATCCGCAGGTAGAATCTTATTGGGGAAATGTGAACCCAATTGGAATTCGTAGTTGTTACGATGAAGGCAAACGCGCAGCCGAAACTTTGTTTATGGACTATCATCGTCAGAACGGTGTACGAATTAAAATCATCCGCATCTTCAATACGTATGGTCCACGAATGAATCCGAATGACGGACGTGTCGTTTCTAATTTCATCGTACAAGCGTTAAAAGGTGAAGATATCACAATCTATGGAGATGGAACTCAAACTAGAAGTTTCCAATACGTAGACGATTTGATAGAAGCCATGATCCGAATGATGGCAACCAGTGATGACTTTATCGGTCCGATGAATACGGGAAACCCCGGAGAGTTCACCATGTTGGAATTGGCAGAGAAGGTGATTGAGTTGACGCATTCGACCTCAAAGATTGTGTATTGCCCGTTACCAGGTGACGATCCGAAACAGAGAAGACCTGATATTACATTGGCGAAAGAGAAATTGGATTGGGAACCTAAAATTCCATTGGAAGAAGGGTTAAAGAAAGCAATTGCTTATTTTGTAAAATTACATGAGTGATTCTGTAAAGCATCGAGCCGTAAAAGGTGTGATGTGGAGTGCTATTGAACGGTTTTCTGTGCAAGGGATACAGTTTGCGCTGACTATTATTATAGCTCGCTTGGTATTACCTTCGGAATACGGATTGATCGCTATGTTGGGTATCTTCTTGGCGATTGCTCAGACATTCGTGGATAGCGGTTTCTCGAATGCCTTGATCCAGAAAAAAGACCGGACAGAAGTGGACTTTTCTACGGTATTTTATTTCAATATCCTTATCGCTTTGATTATTTATGGGGTATTGTTTGCTGTCGCACCTTATATCGCTTCGTTTTATCGGGAGCCAGCGCTTACGGATGTGACGAGATGGGTGGGTTTAAGTCTCATATTGAACGGTCTCTCTGTTGTTCAACGGGCTAAACTGATGATTCGTATGGATTTCAGGACGCAGGCGAAAGCCTCCTTGGTTGCGGTGATTGTAAGCGGTCTGATAGGTGTTCTTTTGGCTTATCAAGGATACGGGGTATGGGCGTTGGTGTTCCAAACGTTATCAAGTAGTTTCTTAAATACGCTTCTACTGTGGATGTTTGCGAGGTGGATGCCTTTGTGGTGTTTTTCTTGGGGGGCGTTCAAGTCTTTGTTTTTCTTTGGTTCTAAGTTACTGTTGTCAGGATTGTTGCATACTATTTATATAAACCTATACAGCCTCGTTATTGGAAGGAGATATTCTGCTATGGATGTGGGGTTCTATAATCGGTCCTATCAATTAGCCGGTTTTCCATCTATTAATATTGTCGGGATCATAACTCGTGCAATCTATCCCTTGCAATGTGAGATGCAAGATGATGATGAGCGGTTGAATGCCTCTTTTATACAATACTTACGGATGTCATGTTATATCATATTTCCTCTGATGACGATGTTAGGTGTGTTGGCAGAATCTCTGGTGAGATTGCTATTGACGGACAAGTGGCTTCCTTCGGCGGAACTGTTGTCCATCTTATGCTTTGCGTATATGTGGTATCCGGTGATGGTTATCAACAATCAGATATTGAACGTGAAAGGTCGTTCAGACTATTTCTTGAGGGCAGAGATCATAAAGAAAGTGGTGGCTATCGGTATTTTGTGTGCCACGTTGCCGTTCGGAGTCCGTATCTTGTGTTGGGGAATCGTACTTTATAATTTCTTTGATATGGGAATCATCATTTATTACTCAAGGAAGGTGATAAGTTCCGGATATGAGAAACAAGCCCGAAATATAATACCCTTTTTCTTGCTTTCATTGGGAATGGGGATAAGTATTTATCTCTACCAAATGTTTCTTAATGGAGGTACGTTGTTGTTACGGCTTGCGTTGGGTTGTATTGTTGCCTTCGTTATTTATATACTACTCGGTTTTATTTTTCGGATACGAGAATTTCAACAAGTGTTATTATTGATCAAAAAATTTAGATAGGATGTATAAAGTCACTTTGTCTATGCCGATCTACAATGTGGCTCCCTATGTGGAGCGTGCTTTACTTTCAGCTTTGAACCAAACATTTGAAAGTATCGAGTTTTTATTAGTAGATGACCGAGGTACGGATAACAGTATGGATATTGTTCGTCAAACCATCAAGGATCATCCCAGAGGGAAAGACGTAAAAATCATAGAGCATCCACATAATATAGGTACTGGGGCTACAAAAAATACAGCTATAGACAATGCTCAGGGAGAATACCTGTATTTCATGGATAGTGATGATGAGATTACGCCGGATTGCATACAGGTGTTGTATGATAGGATGATGGAAGAGAAGGTAGATATGATTGTGGGATCAAGTCAATCCATAAATATGAATGGAATGGTATCTGAACACCTACAGTTGGAAAATATAAGTAGAAGAGGTGTTGGAATATTAATGAATTATCATTATCTAGAAAATCATTTATTCCCTGTGTTTACATGGAATAAGCTGTATAGTCTATCCTTTTTAAAGAAAAACTGTATACGTTGTATACCTGGACATCATTGTGAAGATCTATATTTTTCTTTTAATGTAGAAAGATATGTTCAATCTTTTTCGTACATTAATAAAGTTACATATTTATACTATATAAGACCTAACTCTTTTATGGATAGGATACAAAGTCATATATCAAAGAGAGAGGTTGCTATGTTGATGGATTTTATTCTGTATAAAAAATCTTATATAAGAGAAATTAAAGATATAGATTTTCAGGATATTTTATTACATAGTATTTATAGATCTATTCGAGTTTGGGGTGAATATATTTTATCTTCTGATAAAATGAATATAAATGAAAAGTATAGGGGGATTGTTGGATTTTATAGCGATATGAAATTTAATAAATATACAACTAATAATAGAATAGAAAAAATTTCCATAGGCTTATATTTTATACATAGATTATCTGATATGTTGCTGTTTACTGTTTTGATTATGATGGTTTGCATGAAAAAAATTATAAGATAGGTTTTATGATCTACGTAATAGTTAATGCTCTGCTTTATATTGTCCTATTGTTGTGCTATCTGAGGAGTAATCGCAAAAATATATTAGGGATTATATTGATAGTGTTATATACTACTGTAGCAATTATGGCGATACCTAGGTATTTGATTTCAATAGAATTATTGCATGATCTTGATGATGTTACATTGGAGCCTTTCTTGTACTTATTTCCTGTATTTATCATGTTTACTTGGTATTTTTGTAAGGTAGACTTGTGTAATCTTACCAATATCTATACAGACGGGAGATGGAACAAGATATATATATTGATGTTTGTATATATCTTGTCAACTATAGTGGTTTTTTATTTGTCTATAGGAACAGTTGTGTTAAATATTAGTTCTGGAGAATGGGCAGAGGCTAAAGAAGCCTCTGAAGAATTAGAAGTGGCTTTTAATTACAATTCTTTCATTGAACAACTATTTGTTGTATTTAATTCTAGCATAAAGATTTTTATGGTTACTATAAGTTTTTTTATGTTGATTATTGGTAAAAGAAAATATTTGGCATTAATAGTGTTAATGTGTTTTGTATTATCTCAGTCTATGTTGGCTTTAATGAATGGCTCTAGGGGGCTATTTTTGATTATTTTTATGTCTATAATGGTGCCTTATTTGATCTTTTTTAAAAAAATTCCTGTTCGCTTAGTTAAGCAAATTAATAGGGTGATTATTGTTTATTTGGTGATATTTGTGAATTATTTTCTAATTGTTACTGTTTCTAGATTTGGAGACTTAGACTCTAATTATAGTTTTTACGAGGAATATAATGGTATAACATCATTACTGAGTTATGCGGGAATGTCTTTTTTACATTGGAATGTAAGTGTATATCCTATAACTGATTTTGGATATGGTATTTATGGATGTGAAATGTTGTTTGGAAATGATGCTTTTGTGAATTTTACATCAGGAACACGATGGATTACTAAGTTCTATACTTTTGTGGGTAGTATCTATGTGGATATAGGTCCTTATTTGACTTTTGTTATGGCATTGTTTGTTCTGTTTTTTTCATTAAATATGTTGAAGTTAAAGCGTTATAGTATAGAAGGGGTCTGTTTTTTTTCTTTCGTTTATTTGAAGTTATTTATAGGGGGATTTTCTTGGGCTGAAAATTATGTAATAGAGTTCGCTTTAAACCTTATTGTTTATCTGTTCTTGAAAACAAGTTTTTCTATAACTAAAACAAAATCTAAAATTTCTTGTAGATAAATAGAATAATATTCAGATCAATAGAATCTATGTGTTGGATTAAATTGTTAGTTCTCAAATTTGATAAACAAGAATTAGTATAGTGAAAATGATAAAGTAATATTATAATGTCTAGTAAAGTAAAAGTAATAGCATTTTATTTGCCCCAATTTCATCCAATACCAGAGAATGATGAATGGTGGGGAAAAGGGTTTACAGAGTGGACAAACGTAGCAAGTGCCAAGCCTTTGTTTAAGGAGCATTATCAACCCAGGATTCCTGCTGATTTAGGGTTTTATGATTTGAGATTATCGGAGGTGCGTCAACAGCAGGCTGAATTGGCTAAGGAAGCAGGAGTTACCGCTTTTTGTTATTGGCATTATTGGTTTGGTAATGGAAAAGAGTTGCTGGAACGTCCGTTTGATGAAGTTGTTCAATCTAATCAGCCGGATTTCCCATTTTGTTTAGGATGGGCTAATCATTCATGGATGAGTAAAAATTGGAATATTAGGAAGTCAAATGTCGTTTCTAAAACGTTAATGGAACAAAACTACCCGGGAAAAGAGGATATGATACAACATTTTTATCGTCTATTGCCTGCGTTTAAGGACTCTCGGTATTTGCGTGTACATGATAGATTACTATTTTTAATATATGATGCAAAACGAATGCCTGATTTTGAGTTGTTTAAAAATACTTGGAATGAATTGGCAGGTTTAAATGGGTTGCCTTCCTTCTTCTTTATCGCAAACTCTGAAAATATCAATGATTTGGATTCTGGAAAAATTAAAGTTTTTGATGCTATTTCTCTTTGCCGAATCAGTTCGGTCTTGAATTTTGAACGATCTATTTTTCATAAGATTAAAAGTTTTGTGATAAATCAATATTTATCAAAACTATTTAAATATCCTATGAATGTGGTAGAGTATTCGAATGCTATAAAAGCAATTGATACAGATAAATTCGAATTACCTACAATTTATCCAACTGTTGTTCCCATGTGGGATCCTTCGCCAAGAAGGGGGATTTCATCTTTGATTTATCATAATTCCACTCCCGCATTATTTAAGAAACATGTGAAGATGATATTGAATAGGATTAAAGATAAACCGGATGAGGATAAGGTTATTTTCCTTAAGTCATGGAATGAGTGGGCCGAGGGTAATTATATGGAGCCTGATTTGAAGTGGGGAAAAGGATATATCAAAGCTTTGAGAGAAGCCTTGGATGAGGCTGCTGAATGATTAAAATGAATATATCATGAACATCGCCCTAATCTTCGCTGGTGGCTCAGGTAAGCGTATGAATACGGTGGCTAAGCCGAAGCAATTCTTGGAGTTACGAGGGAAGCCAATCATTATTTATACATTGGAGCTTTTTGACAATCATCCGGATATAGACGGGATTATTGTGGCCTGTTTGGAGGGATGGATTCCTTATCTGGAAAAATTAATCCATAAGTTTGATATTATGAAGCTTCGTTCTATTGTTCCTGGAGGGGATACGGGACAAGATTCTATCCATAATGGATTGGTGGAGGCGGAGCGATTGTTTCCGCTGGATAGTTGTGTGCTGATCCATGATGGGGTTCGTCCGCTGATTACCGAACAGACCATCTCTGATAACATAGAAGCCGTTCGTCAATTTGGCTCGTGTATCACTTGCATCCCTGCTATAGAGACATTCGTGGTCTCCAAATCGGATGGAGATTTGGAGATACCTTCTCGTAAGGATTCTTTTGTGGCGAGGGCTCCGCAGAGTTTTGTGCTGTCTGATATATTGGCAGCTCACCGAAAGGCTCGGGGCGAGGGACGGCATGATTTTATTGATAGTTGTTCCATGATGAGCAGCTATGGATATAAATTACACACGATGATTGGTCCGATGGAGAATATAAAGATCACGACACCAACGGACTATTTTATTTTCAAGGCGATGGTGGACGTGCATGAGAATCAACAAATATTTGGTTTTTAATTGATTTATGTTTAGGTATAAGAATGACTTTGTCTGGAACGATGTGCGAGAGATGATGGCAACCACTCTTCCTTGGGATCGCTTGGACAACAAATGTTGTTTGGTGACAGGAGCGAATGGGATGATCGCCACGTATGTGGTTTACCTTCTAATATCTCTTGTAAGGGAGAGAAGGATCAATATCCATGTCATAGCCTTGTCACGCAACCGGCAGAGATCCGAGGAATTGTTCGCAGATTTTTTGGATGATCCTCATTTTGAGTTATTGACTCAAGATGTATGTATGCCTATCCATTTGGAGGGGCGATTGGATTATATATTTCACTTTGCCGGAAATGCGAGTCCTTATTATATAGAGAATGATCCTGTGGGGATTATGAAAAGTAATCTGTTGGGTACGATCAATGTATTGGAATGCGCTAAGGACAAGGCTGTGAAAAAGGTGATATTTGCTTCTACAAGAGAGGTATATGGAGCGAATGTAGAAAGAAACTCTTTGACAGAAACCTCTTTTGGATATTTGGATTGCTTGGATGCACGTTCGTGTTATCCAGAGAGCAAGCGTGCTGCGGAGAGTTTGTGCAAGAGTTATTCTCTGCAATATGGGGTTGACTTTAACTCGGTTCGTATTGCTCATACCTATGGTCCAGGTATGAAATTGGAGAATGATGGAAGAGTGATGGCCGATCTGTTGAAGTATGCGATACAAGGCCGTAATATTGTTTTAAAGAGCAAAGGGAATGTGCTGCGGGCGTTTTGCTATGTGACGGATACGGTAGTTGGGCTGATGTATATTCTTTTTTATGGAGAGAAATCATTGGCGTATAACCTTGCCAATGAGACAGAGGAGATTGGTATTCGAGATTTAGCTGATATGTTGTTGGGTTTAAGCCCCGTTAAAGGCTTACGTATAGATTATGACATTCCGGAAAGACTACCGAATGTTTATTGTGATTATAAAAGAGTGAGATTGGATACGTTTCAATTGGAATCTTTAGGCTGGAAACCTCGAGTTTCCTTGGAAGATGGTATTAGTCGAGTAGTAAAATGTTGTAATAATGCTTTGGAATGAAAAGAACATCTGATTATTTAAATGAAATAGCGAGGCAGTCAGATCTTTTTTATGAATTGACTGATGAAGAAAGAGATGCCTTGAAAAAGTGTCTATTATCCATTTATATCGATGTTAAATCGATATGTGATAAATATGGTCTTACTTTGATGTTGGGTGGAGGGTCTGTATTGGGTACTGTCAGGCATAAAGGTTTTATTCCTTGGGATGATGACTTAGACATGATGATGCCAAGAGAAGATTATGATAAATTGAAGGAGGTGTTTGAGAAGGAGCTTTCAGATAAATATAATTTATCAGTACCTAGATATAAAAATGAAAGTAATTCTTTATTTATGCAGATATCTAAAAAAAGAACAATATTAAAAGGGTTGTGGGATGATTCTATAATTTCAGGTGTTCTTGTTGATATTTATCCGATAGAAAAAATGCCAAATTTTGTTTTATGCCGTTTTTTGAAATGTATAGCACTTGATATTTTTCGAATTATAGTATTGTCCGTGGCTGAGTATAAATTGAGAAGTAAACGATTAAGTGTATATTCTGTGAAACGAAAGTACTTAATTTATTATAATTTAAGATGTTTGATAGGCTTTGTTTTTTCTTTCATAGGAAAATCTAGACTTTATGATTTGTTTGATCGTTTTGCGTCAAATAGTAGGGGTATGAAATATTGTACAATACCTACAGGAAGAAAAATGAGTAGAGGAGAATGTCTTACACGAAGTACTTTTTTCCCTGTTGTTGATGCTAGTTTTGAAAATGTTAATGTTGATATACCATATGATTCAGATACATATTTGAGAAATCTTTATGGGGATTATATGCAAATTCCATCTATAGAAAAAAGAGAACGACATTTTTACACATGTGTTAAAATTGAGGAATGATATGAAAAAGGTACTTTTTGTTGCTAATGTTCATAAGCATTTTATTGCTTTTCATATACCTTATATAAAATGGCTTAAAGATAATGGTTGTATAGTTCATTGTGCGGCTAATGGATCTGATATAGAAGTGCCTTTTGTTGATAGACAAATTAATTTATGTATTCAACGTTCTCCTTGGAGTATTAAAAATATAGTTGCCTATATTCATCTTAAGAAACTTATTAAAAAAGAACAGTATGACATAATTCATTGTCATACACCAATAGCGTCTGTTGTGGCGAGATTGTCCGCAAGATCTTTTCGGGAAAATATTGGGTTAAAATTGTTCTATACAGCACATGGATTTTACTTTTATAAAAGATCTCCTTTTATATATTGGATTATTTATTATCCTTTGGAAAAATATTTATCTCGATACACAGATGTTTTATTGACAATAAATAAAGAGGATTATGAATTAGTGAAAAATAGAGGATTTAAGAATGTAAGTACTTATTTGATTCCGGGAGTAGGGGTTGATACAAATCGTCTATATGTTACTGATGATTCTTTGAGACTTAAGTTAAGAAAACAATATGGATATGATCATAATCTTGTTATTATTATTTATATTGCTGAATTTATCAAGAGAAAAAATCATCAGTTTGTGTTGGATTGTGTTCCTGATCTGGTTAAGGAATGCCCTAATTGCAAAATAATATTTGCTGGTGATGGACCTTTGTTGCAAAAAATGAAAAAATACGCATCGGATCAGGACCTATCTTCTTATGTGGATTTTCTTGGATATTGTAAAAATATAGGTGATTTAATAGCCCTTTCTGATATAGGAATATCATCAAGTTTATCAGAAGGATTAGGTTTGAATGTTGCAGAGGAACTCTATTCGGGACTTCCTGTCGTTGTAAGTGAGGATAGAGGACATCGAGAATTGGTTGAGGTGGGTATAAATGGTTTTATCTATCCTCAGGGTGATAGTTTAACGTTTGTGAAAGACCTTCTGCTACTTGTAAATGATAAGAATTTACGTTTGAAAATGTCTTCAATGGCTGCTTTGTCGATAAAGAGATTTATATTAGAAGAAGCTCAAAATTCTCTGATCAATATTTATAAATTGTATTTATAGTTTTAGGATTTTACTTTTAATGAGGATTAAAAATTTGTTATTATGGAAATAAAAGATTTTGTACAAAATTTTGCGGATCAATTTGATGATACAGCGACTGACTTGTTTACGGCTGAAACGAAGTTTCGAGAATTGGAAGAGTGGAGTTCGTTGACAACCCTCTCTATTATCGCCATGGTTGATGAGATATATGGTGTGGAGATCAAGGCAGATGACTTAAGAAAAGCTGAAACTATAGGTGATTTGTTTGAAATCGTGTGTGCTAAAGGATGCATAGGTTGAATTATAATCCTTTTTCATTGGAGGGTAAGACACTTCTTGTGACAGGGGCTTCTTCCGGTATCGGACGTTCTATTGCGGTGGAGTGCTCTCGACTGGGGGCTAACGTGTATATTACCGCTCGCAATGAGGAACGTCTATGTAAAACCTTATCACAGATGGAAGGTGAAGGACATCAAATGATCTTGTCCGATTTGTCCGAGGAAGGGGATATTGATCTTTTAGTGAACAAGCTTCCTCCGTTGGATGGAGTCGTGCATTGTGCGGGAATACAGGAGCGAATGTTGTGTAAGATGCTTAAATCTTCGGATATAGAAAACATAATGGCTATTAATTTCAATGCGCCGATTTTATTGCAACGTATATTGTTGCGAAAGAAAAAAATATTCAAAGGAGCTTCTATTGTTTTTATAGCTTCCCGTGCGGCTTTTGCTCCGACCGTAGGCAATGCGCTTTATGCTGCTTCAAAAGGTGCGATTTTATCTTATGCCAAGGTACTAGGTTTGGAGTTGGCGTCACGTCAGATTCGTGTGAATAGTATTTGTCCGGCTATGGTTTGGACGAACTTGACTCGAAAGGATGAAACTAAGACGGGGGCTGATTATAATGAGGTACAAAAATCGTATCCTTTACAGCGGTACGGAAAACCGGAAGATATCGCTTATTTGGCGGTTTATCTACTTTCGGATGCTTCCGTTTGGATGACGGGGTCGGCTATAGATATAACAGGTGGAGGTGAATTAACTTTAGTATAATCATAAGGTATGAAAGCATATATAAAACGAATATCATATTATTTGCCCCCAAAGATTCTTTCCAATGAAAAGTTGGTAGAGGAGTTTCCTGAATGGACAGTTGATAAGATTGCTTTGAAGGTGGGGGTGAACAATCGACATGTGGCAGGTGAGCAGGAGACTGCTTTGGATATGGCGGTGGCCGCTGCCAATAATTTGTTTGTTGCAGATTCTGATATACAACGAGAGGATGTTGATTTTGTGCTTTTTTGTACACAAAGTCCGGATTATTTCCTTCCCACCTCTGCTTGTTTGATTCAAGAACAGTTGGGGCTACGTACCAATATTGGGGCGATAGACTACAACTTGGGTTGTTCCGGCTATGTATATGGATTGGCTATTGCTAAGGGATTGATAATAGGGGGAATCGCAAAGAATGTGTTACTGTTGACGGCAGAGACTTATTCGAAGTTTTTACATCCGAGAGACAAGGGGAACCGTACCATATTCGGAGATGCGGCTAGTGCGTCGATTATCTCGACCGAAGGATTTGCCGAAATAGGAGAATTCGCTTTGGGTACAGATGGGAAAGGTGCTAATAATCTCATAGTCCGTACAGGAGCATCTAGGGAAAAGGAGGCTAAAAATGATTTGTCTTTTGATGAGAATGGCAATCCTGTTTCATCCGATTACCTACATATGAATGGTGCGGAAATATTCACCTTCACTCAAAAGAATGTTCCTGTAGTGGTGAAAGATACATTGTTGAAAAATAATCTGGAACAGCCTGAAATTGATTTGTTTGTTTTACATCAGGCTAATAAATATATGTTGAACTTTCTTCGGAAGAAGATGAAAATCGAAGAAGAAAAATTCTATTATTTTCTGTCAGAAGTGGGAAACACGGTCTCGAACAGTATTCCGTTGGCGCTTTATGAGGCAAAACGAGAAAATAGATTAAACGGAAATGTACTTCTTGCCGGCTTTGGGGTTGGTTATTCTTGGGCTGGAGTGGTACTTAAAGCGTGAGTTGGGTATGCGTATTGTTTGTAAAAGGACGGATGAATTGTCTTCAAGCGAATGGAGGCAAATCGTGGCGTTGTTTGAGTCCGTATTCGAACGGGAAAGTTCGATTGAACATTTAAAGGAGGCATATACCCAAAATGTCTTGGGCTATTCTTTTCATGCTATCATAGAAGATGACGGTCAAATTGTAGGACTTAATTCTTATGTACCGGCCTACTATTTGTTTAAAGGGGAAAAGATGTTGTTCGCGAATAGCGTGACTTCGATGGTCGCGAAGAAATACAGAGATTTTTTCAGCTTTTTTGATATGGTAAAAGCCGCATATAGCTATATGGCTAAGCATGGAGTTTCTTTTGTCTTTGGTTATCCGAACGATAACTCCTATCCGGTCTTGCTGAAGTCGAAATTGATGAGAGAGATCGGGAAAATGAGTATTCATTGTCTACCCTACCGGATTGGGGGGATAAAGCCTGCTTTATCATTCTTGAATTTATTCTCCTTGAGTATCAGTCGATTATGGGTTGGGCTTTTAGGTTTATTTACGAGTCCTGATATTTGTGATTATCCGGTACATAAAGAGGAGGAGAGTTATAACCGAAAGCGTTACAGCCGCCCGGATGAGGATTATCGTAAAATAAGCGAAAGAGGGTGTGAGTTTGTGTATAAAATAATGAGATACGATCATATCCGGACGGCTTTCTTGATAGACGTGTCTCCTAAATCTTCAAGGAATTTCAATAAGGCCCTTCGATATCTGATAAGACATCATGGAAAAGAGTTTGACTTGATTTTATATGTAGGCAGTATACCTTCTCTATATACCGGTCTTATCCGTATACCTGAAAGGTTTGAGCCTAAACGTTTTAATTTTATGGGGTATATATTGGATTCTAAAAGTATCGATAACGCTATTTGGAATTTACATCTTTGGGATACTAATCTGTCAAATTACGATTTATTATGAGGATTCTGACATTTGATATAGAGGATTGGTGGGGATACGATTATTATCAGTTAGGGGATCGGTCGGATTGGAAACCACGATTGGATAAATACCTTCAGGATATTTTGGATTTATTGGATGAAAGAAATATCGAAGCAACTTTCTTTATTTTAGGAGAAGTTGCAGTCTCAAATCCAAGTGTCGTTAGATGCATTGCGGATAGAGGACATCATATAGGATGTCATTCATTTTCCCATACTTTTTGGAAACAACCTACGGAAAAAGAGATTCGAGAAGATACATATAAAGCTTTGAATGCGATAGAGGATTGTACCGGTCAAAAAGTGACGGCTTACCGTGCGCCCGCGTTTTCTATCACGAGAGAGAATTGTTGGATTTTGTCTGTTCTTGCGGAGGCTGGTATTTTATATGATTGTTCGATCTTTCCTACCAGTCGCAGTTTTGGCGGTTTCCCGGAGTATAAAAGTAAGTTCCCTAGTAAAATAGAGATAGATGGAGTATCTATCAAAGAGTTTCCGATAGCTCCATCTACAATATGGGGACGTGAAATCGTATATTCAGGGGGAGGTTACTTTCGTCTGTTCCCGTATTTTAAGATAAAGGCTTTGACAGTTGATTCGAATTATGTTATGAGCTATTTTCATATCAAGGATTTTGATAAAGAGCAGAAACGTTTGTTTACGACTTTAGATGGGGAGTCTGCTCTTGCTCGGTATTTTAAGAATTATGTAGGTCTAAATACTTGTTTTAAGAAGTTTACGAAATATATTTATGATTTTGACTTTTGTAGCGTAAAAGAAGCTGATGTTAAAATTAACTGGGATGAATTACCGGTGATTCATATGTAACTCGGTAGGTGATGAGCTTAGCGGGTTGTTGTAATATTCATTTACCATGTATAAAAACTTTTTTAAGAGAGTGATTGATTTCATCCTCGTATTCTGTGTATTAACTATTATTTGGCCGATATTGCTTCTGATTACCTTTTGGCTACATTTTGCAAACAAGGGGGCAGGTGCTTTCTTTTTACAAGACCGTCCAGGTATAAATGGCAAAATATTCAAAGTTATCAAATTCAAAACCATGACGGACGAGTGTGATACTGATGGAAATCTTTTACCAGACGAGAAACGTTTGACGAAGGTCGGGAAATTTGTTCGTTCTACTTCGATTGACGAATTACCGCAATTGATAAATGTTCTTAAAGGTGATATGGCATTAATTGGTCCACGTCCATTGTTGGTGCAGTATCTCCCTCTATATTCAAGAGAACAGGTCCGTCGACATGAGGTCCGTCCGGGTATTACGGGATGGGCACAGTGTAACGGGCGTAATGCAATTAGTTGGACAAAGAAGTTTGAGCTGGATGTTTGGTATGTGGATCATTGCTCTTTTTTACTTGATTTGAAAATTATATTTTTAACGATAAAGAAAGTCTTTGTTCGTGAAGGAATTTATCAAGAGGGGCAGGTAACGATGGAATATTTTACAGGTAACAACTAAACCTATGGAGATGAATATACTTATTACTTCCGCAGGAAAACGTGTGGTTCTTACAAAAAAATTTCAAGAAACACTGAAACATTTTTATTCTGCTGCAAAAGTCTTCACCACAGACATGAATCCGGATATGGCTCCCGCAGGGATTATTTCGGATGGATGTTTTGTGGTTCCAAGAGTTACGGCAACGGATTATATAGATAAATTAATGCAAATATGTAAAGAACAAAAGGTTGGCATAATCATACCTACAATTGATACCGAACTTTTGGTCTTGGCAGAGAATAAGGAATTGTTTCAGAAAAACGGGATAGAGCCTATTGTTTCGGACTTAGCTTTCATACAAGTTTGCCGTGATAAACGGAATACAGGTACTTTTTTGAATGAACATGATATACGTGTACCTGCTCCGGTTGATAAGTACCATCCTATATTTCCTCTTTTTGCTAAGCCTTATGATGGTTCTTTAAGTAAGGATTTGTATGTAGTAAGAAATAGAGAAGAACTGACACCGGAAATTTTGAACCATCCCAAATTGATCTTTATGGAGTACATAGACAAACATGAGTATAAGGAGTTTACGGTGGATATGTATTATGGTAAAGATTATCGAGTGAAAGCTATTATCCCTCGTGAACGAGTAGAGATCCGGGCCGGTGAGATAAACAAAGGCTTTACTAGAAAAAATTTTCTAGTTCAGTTTCTAAAAAAGCGGTTGGACTATTTACCAGGAGTAGTTGGTTGTATTTGTATCCAATTGTTCTACAGGGAATCGGACCAAGATGTGGTGGGTATCGAAATAAATCCGCGTTTTGGAGGAGGATATCCGCTTTCTTATTATGCAGGAGCTAACTTTCCGGAATATATTGTTAGGGAATATATACAAGGAGAGACCTTAGAATACATGGATACATGGCGTGATAATACGTTGATGTTACGCTACGATAGCGAGGTGATCGTCTATGAAAAATAAAATATTCGTGTTTGATCTGGACGATACGCTATATAAAGAGATTGACTTTTTGCATTCGGCTTATCGGGAGATTGCTCAATGGGTCGAGTTGAAGTTTTCTTTAAACGACATCTATCCATTTATGTTGAGGGCTTATGAAAATAAATCGGATGTTTTTTCATTATTGATTAGAACTTATAATTTGCCTCTGACGAAGGATGATCTATTGGATATGTACCGGTTACATTTTCCCGTTATTTGTTTGGATAGTGATACGGAAGATGTATTAAACGTTTTGAATTTGGATTATAGGTTGGGTATGATAACGGATGGGCGTTCTATTACACAACGAAATAAATATCGAGCCTTAGAACTTGATCGGTTTATAGATGATAATGATTTGGTTATATCAGAAGAATTTGGTTCTGAAAAACCTTCGGAGAAGAATTTTCTATTTTTCCAAGATAAATATATTAATACCGATTTTTTTTATATAGGTGATAATCTTCGGAAGGATTTTATAACTCCTAATCGTTTAGGTTGGACAACGATTTGTCTAATAGATGATGGGCGGAATATCCACAGGCAGGATTTCTCTTGTCCGGAAGTTTATTTACCTCAATTGACAATAAATACCTTGGAAGATTTATTGTCTTTGCCTGGAAAAAATGAAGATATTTTAATCACAAAAAATAATTATGAATAAGCGAATCTACCTTTCTCTCGCTCACATGTCCGGCCATGAGCAGGACTTCATAAAAGAAGCATTCGACACCAATTGGGTAGTTCCCCTAGGTCCTAACGTAAATGCATTTGAAAAAGAACTAGCGGAATATCTTAAAGAAGGCCGACATATTGTAGCATTATCTTCCGGTACAGCCGCCCTTCACCTAGGCCTTATCGAACTAGGAGTGCAAGCAGGCGACGAAGTCGTCTGCCAGTCCTTTACTTTTGCTGCTTCTGCTAATCCGATAGCGTATCAGTCAGCTACTCCGGTCTATGTAGATAGCGAACAGGATACCTGGAACATGAGTCCCTTATTCCTGGAGGAAGCAATCAAAGATCGTTTGCGTAAAACAGGAAAACTTCCGAAAGCAATTATTCCGGTCCATTTATACGGCATGCCTGCAAAAATGGATGAAATTATGGCTGTTGCTTCTCATTACGGAATACCTGTTTTGGAAGATGCCGCTGAAGCTTTGGGTTCAGAATATAAAGGACGGAAATGTGGTACTTTCGGAGAATTTGCCGCATTATCATTCAATGGGAATAAAATGATTACGACTTCCGGCGGTGGCGCTTTAGTTTGTTCAACGGAAGAACAAGCCAAACGAACGATGTTTTATGCTACCCAGGCCAGAGAGAATGCTCCACATTACCAGCATGAATGTATCGGATATAACTATCGTATGAGTAATATTTGTGCTGGGATCGGTAGAGGACAGATGTTCGTACTGGATGAACATATAGCACGGCGTAGGGCAATACATCAGTTGTATACGGATTTATTGAAAGATGTTCCGGGAATTACGGTTCAGCAAAATCCGTCGGAGGATTTCGATTCGAACTTCTGGCTGACCTGTATTCTGGTAGATTCGGAAAAGGCAGGCTTTAGTCGTGAAGATATCCGGTTACATCTGGCAGAAGAGAATATAGAAACACGCCCTTTGTGGAAACCGATGCATCTGCAACCGGTATTTAAGCAATCACCTTTTTATGGTGACGGGGCATCGGAGAGATTGTTTGATAAAGGACTTTGTCTGCCTTCCGGACCTACACTGACCGATGATGATATTTGCAAGGTAGTGGAAACAATGTTAAGTCTGTCATCTCCACGATAGAGTAGAAATAACAGACTTTAGATGTTGCTTCATTAGGGAACATTAGAGATGAAAAATGTCCGCGGAGTTGTTCGGTAGAGGTACTGAATGTGATTTTGGATAAAGCAGAAGCAGTTTTCGAACGAGGAGAATATGTGACGAATGAAGAAGCAGAGAAGATTATAATATCTTGGTCGCTTTGTTATGGGGGATTATGCGCTGTCACAACATGATTATTTTGAGGATAAAGATAGTCTATATTTGTTTTTTGTGTAAGTTTGTAAAAAAAGTATGCACAACATCCCAGCCATAGAAGATCAGAATACAGAATTTAAAGCCTCGTTCAATACAGGAGTCATTGAGTCTTTGGTTGCATTTGCAAATGCAGGTGGAGGGACTGTATACGTGGGAGTCGATGATAGTGGTAAACTCCTGGGGATACAACTTGCTAAAGAAAGTGTTCAAAATTTCGTAAATGAGATTAAGAGTAAGACTGCTCCGGTATTAATACCCGATGTCAATGTAATAGATGTTGAAGATAAACAAATTGTAGCTTTTCAGATTCAAGAATATCCGATTAAACCTGTGGCAGTTCAAGGCCGGTATTATAAACGGGTTAATAATTCCAATCATCAATTGACAGTCGGTGAAGTAGTAAATTTATATTTGCATACAATCAATTCCAGTTGGGATACCTATGTCGATACGTTACATACAATTGATGATATATCGTTGGAGAAGGTTCAGAAAGCTATTAATTTTTTAGAAAACAAAGGTCGTAGTATTACTGAAGATCCTTTGTCCTTTTTGTTGAAATATAATATGCTAAGAGAGGATAAAATAACAAATGCAGCTTTTTTACTCTTTCATAAAGATGATAATATTATCTCAACAGTAGAGTTGGGGCGTTTTCAAACGGATATTATTATTAAAGATTCTGCCCGTTCGAAGTCGGATGTACTAACCCAATCCGGGTATGCTTCCTGATGATATTACGGTCGATGATTTAATGAATAATCGTTATAAATCGACACCACGTAATAAAATGGTTGCTGATTTCTGTAAAGATTTGGGTTTGATAGAGAAATATGGTTCGGGAATTCGTAGGGTTATCACACTGTTTAAAGAAGCAGGATTGCCATTACCGGAATTCGAACAGATTTCAGGCGGATTGAATGTAACGGTATATTCAAAGACTTTTGAAAGAGTGGATAGTGATAAGGTCATAGATAGGGTCGGTGATAGGGTCGGTGATAGGGTCGGTGATAAATTGTCTGAAACACAGAAAAGAATATTGAGTTTAATGCAACAAAATCCGTCTGTATCTGCTCAACGTTTATCAGAAGAAATAGGTATTTCAAAGAGAAAGATAGAAGAGAATATCCGGACTCTGAGGGAAAGAAATAAAATAGAACGAATTGGAAACGCTAAATCCGGTCATTGGGAGGTTTTGGAGTAACTAATACCGGAAAAGTCTGTTACCCCCTCCATTTTAGAGAAGATAACAGACTTTAAACAATCAAGCATCCGTCTCTTCATCTTTCCATTCCTCTTCCGGATAATACTGGTCGATGATAATGAAAAACAGATGATATTTGCATAAGATATGGAGTATCCAACGTTCGCTCACCAATAGCATCTCACTGATTCGTGAGATGTCCCGGTTGGTAATCCCGGAGACATCCATGCTTTCGGCATGTTTTCGGTAAGTCTTCAACAGACAGTCATAAATAGCATATCCGGTCGCTTTGTTACAACAGATCATGCGTTGATAATTTTCTTTGTAGCTCATGCAGTAAATAATTTGTACAGACCACCGATTAGTCCCGCAGCCATCAGGCTGTAACCGGCGATGTCTATGGGTTCGACACGTTGTTTGGTTCCCCGGTCGCCCTGGTTGAGAGCGAGAGTATCGCTCCGATAGCTGTCAGCGTCACTTCCGTCTGTTCCATCAGAAGAGACAGCAGGGTGATCGCCATCAGGAAGAGGACGAGGGTAGGGATGGGGACAAGGACAGTCACCGGCTGTCGGCTTTTGCTTGCGGGGAAAGATGATCCAGGCAAGGCTGGTGAGGAAGGTGAGAATGGTTTCAAGGTACTTCATGTTAATTGAAAATTATAAATTGAAGATTGAAAATTAAATGGGTATCTTTTCGATCGACCCGCAGATCGACACCAACATCCTCTGGTAAGCCGCGCGGTTGTCACCGTTCACTTCGCTGATGTATTTGCTGTAAGCGATCTCTTTGGCATAAGCTGAAGGACGGGTGCTTAGTGAGGCAGCTACCGGATAAGCGGTGTGGATCAGACGGGCGAAGTCCATGAAACTGTCTTCCGTCGATTCGTAGGTGCGGAACCATAGGGCGGCATGGCCGCTGTTTTCAGAAAGATCGGTCTTTGTGCCTTTCCAGAAAGCATTGGGACGTCCATAGGCTGTGATGCCGAAGAAATTGTTATATTCCTTTGCCAGGGTACTTTCTCCCCAACCGGTTTCGATGGCCGATTGGGCAAGGATAACCACCGGATTGATTCCGAAACATTCCCCCGCCTTTCGGGCGGGGAAAAGGTACTGTTTGATGTATTCCTGTTTTATCATACTGAATAATTATTACTCGATTTCCGGACGGTCGCTACCGCCACCTTCTTCCGGTTTGTTTTCCGTGCCGGGGATGATGTATTTTTCGAAACTGGCATTGCGGATTGTGTCCGTCAGCATTGTACCCGGATAGAAAACGATATGTGCCCGGTGGAACAGAGAAGTATTGAAATCCTTTTCCGTAGAAGAGCCTTTGCTGCCGGCAACCATACGGAAACTACCGAAATCGCCCAGGTGCACCGATTCGCCGTCACCTAACGATTCATTCATGACGGACAAGAGGCCGTCGAGTACCAGCAGGATATCACCACGGCTTGCCGTACTGTATTTGCTGATACGGCTGCAAATACGGTTCAGATCGACCTTTTTGGTGATGCTCGTTTGTGCATAGTAAAGTTCGGCTCCTTCGGCCGCATCCTTACTCATGTCCCTTCTTTTGACAAGTCTGAATTTTAATGGCATGGGAAATAATTATTTAATGTGGATAATATGCCAATGTGCCAATGAAAAAACTTTTCCGGCATTCTGGCGGTTAGTTGGTTATCGATAACATTACAAAGATAAATACAGCCGAAAAGTGCCTGCTGGATAGGAGCAGATAGCGATGGTTAACGGCGGATAAAGACAGTTATTTTTGAAAGAAAAAGGAATGAAAAACGCTGTTGAAACATAGGTGTTTTAACGGCAAAACATATATGGTTTGCGAACGAAACATATATGTTTTGAAGAATGAAGAATAGGGTATTTCACAAGAATAAAACCAAGATTACGATTTAAAATCAGAGAATTATGAATACAAATAAAATAAATCGTATAGTGAATAATTTAATGGACGTTTTAAAAAAACAATCAGGGCAATAACAGGAAATCATTTGTCCTTGGAATCCTTGTCAAATTGGCTTGAAAAGCTACCGGATAAAGGACGCTATGTGATGTTGTTGGCGTGGCTCCTGGGAGAACCGGCTATAAAGCAATATGCGACCTGGGAGGTGTTGAGGAAACGTTTTAATAAACATCATCGGGATGATATTCTGGAATATTGCGAAATCGATGCCTGCCGTTTGCTGATCGAACGTATTGTGGTGAACGAGCCGGATTTATTTATCGCTTATATATCGGCTATGCTTCGTTGCGGAATACTGGACGGGACGTATGAACATGTGGCCGATCATATCGATCTGGTTTTTCGTACCGGTAAGGAAATAAATACCATTTGCAACCATCTGAGCGATGCGGATGATGTGTATTTTGACATTTGTGAAGCGGTTAGAGAGACGAAAAGGAAACATAAGAAAAATTGAAGTGACAGATATATTGTTTAAACAACTGTAATCGAAGGATTTATAATTGAGAGATACCCTCAATATATATTTTTCAAGGCGAGTGGTAATGACTAAGTTTGTATCAGAGCGCAAGAGAACGGTTCTGATATCAAAAAATGTTGAGAAGTCGCTAATTATAAATTCTATATAAAAGATACTTCTATCTATATTTAAAGAGAGACCGGCCCATTCGTATAAAGAGTGTTTGAGGATTTATATCAGGCTTTTAAAATTCAACAGTTTCGGCGTATAAGATCCGTATAACTCAGCGTATAATTAGTAACCTAAATTGAATGGATTATGAATGAGATGAAGGAAAGGGTAGAACGCAAATTGGAAAGCTTGGGAAATTCTTTTGTGAAAATGCCTCGCAAAGTGCTTCTCATGTCTTTCAGCCTACAAAAGAAAGACCGCCTGTATGCAAGAATTTTCATGGCCTTGGTTTCTATGTGTTATTTCAAGGATGGTATGGTGAAGCTGGGTAAATATTTTTATACATGCCACCGTGGTGAGTATCTGGGTAACTATCGTGAACTGGCTGATCGTACCGATATCAGTTTCGGATCGGTCGGGCATTATCTGAAAGCATTGTCGGATGACTGCCTGATCGAGTACGAAGCAATAGCCGGAGGCACCCGGATCAAGGTCTGCAATTACGATTTTTTCTCGGGGTATCTGACAGAAAATACGGTAGACAACGGAAACGATATTTCAGCGGCTCAGGCAATGGCTGCCGCTGAACAGACTATGGGAGGACGCAGCAAACAATTCACGCCGAAAGGAAGAGGAGGCGAAGCATGAAAGAGGCTGTCGATGAACAGAAAGATTTGACTTTGGCGGAGGTGGAGAACACATTGGTGTGCTGCCTGCTGACCAGTGTGGAGGCACCGGGTCTGGTATCATCCTTATTGCGTAGGGAAATGTTTTCGGATGCCGCGGCAGGATTTGTTTTCCAGGCGATAATGAATTTGTACGAACAGGGTGTGCAACCGGATATGATATCGGTCGAAACGGAGATGCGGCGGATGGATGAGGCCCGTTGGAAGGAACTGGACGGGGTGTCGTTTCTGCTTACTACGATGCTGAATGTGCGCCACGGAGGTAATGTGTTGCATTATGCCGGGGAAATCAAGCGGCAGTATACTTTGCGCTGCCTGGCACAGTTGTTTGCTATGCTGAATTTTAAGAGCAGTACTTTCGAAGCCGATCCGGGAGCCATTATTTCGGAAGCGGAGGATTCGCTGCTGAAACTGCAGACGGAAGTGGCCGGAAGCGAACCGATACGTCCGGTGGGTGTGTTGGCTGCCGAAGCGGTGGCGTGGCACCGGGAGCGGCTGGACGGGGCGTACGACCGGAACCGTATACGGAGCGGGTTGGGTGAGTTCGATTACGTCACCGGTGGTTTTCATAAAGGCGAACTGTCGGTGTTGGCCGGTCATTCGAGCGATGGAAAGACGGCAGTAGCACTGCATATTGCCGTCCAGGCGGCACGTGCCGGAAAGTATGTCTGCCTTTTCAGTCTGGAGATGTCGAACCTGCAAATGCTGAACCGTATCCTGGCGGGTATGACGGATGTCGATCCGGATCATCTGCGTATCTCGGGACTGACGGCTCGCGATCTGGAAAAATTGGAAAAAGCGGGCAAAGACCTGGAGCATCTGCCTTTGTATATCGATTATAAGGCTTGTAATACCTTGGCGGATATCCGTTCGAAAGTAATATTGAAAAGCAAGAAGGGAGAGTGTGATTTCATGATCCTCGATTATTTGCATCTTCTGGGAAGTATCCGCCAGAAAAATGAAACGCAGGAGCAGGTGGTAGGACGCAACATCACGGCATTGAAGCAGCTGGCTTTGGATGCCGATTGTCCGGTCCTTGTCGTTTCGCAGGTGAACCGTGCCAGCGATCAGCGTGCCGACAAGGCGCATATTCCGGTGATGAGCGACCTGCGTGATTCCGGCACTATCGAACAGGTGGCCGATTGTGTATTTTTTGTCTACCGCCCGGAACGTTACGGGATCGTCAAGGACGAACGTACAGGGGAGGACCTCAAAGGAGTAGGCAAACTCTATATTGTGAAAAACAGGAACGGGGCAACCGGCATTGCCCGTTTCCGTTATAATGCTTCCTTTACGAAAATAACGGATTATTAATACCCGGAACGAAATGGCACAATATAATATCGATCATATAAAACGGTCGGTCCGCCTGGAAGAGGTGGTCGGACGTTACGTCAAACTGTCACGCCGGGGGAAGTTGTTTATCGGACTTTGTCCGTTCCACGCTGACCATCATCCGTCGTTGACCGTCGATCCGCAAAAGCAGACTTTCACCTGTTATGCCTGTGGAGAACATGGGGATGTGATTGCTTTTGTACAGAAAGCGGAGAAATGCAGTTTTGCGGAAGCTGCGAGAAAGTTGACAATTGACAGTGGACAGATGACAGATACGGTTACAGGTGGAAGAAAGAAGAAAATAAATAGTGACGCGAAGCAACTGTCACCTGTCACTTGTCCACTGTCACCTGAAAAAAACGTGCAGTTTTTTTCCTCCCTTCTGCCTTACGCTTGTGGCAATTCGGAATTGACACCTGCTTATCTGGATTTTGAGGTGGGCATTTCGCCGGGGCTGGTTCCGAAAGAATGGTATAAGATGCGGAACCGCATCGTTTTTCCGATCCGTGATGAGATGGGACGGTTGATTGCTTTTGCAGCCCGGAAACAATCCGGAGGGAAGCCCGGCGATCCGAAATACATCAATACCTCAGTGGAGGAAGGTTACCGGAAAAGTGAGAACTTGTATGCCCTGAACCTGGCGAAAGAGGCGATCGGGCAGGAGGGGTTTGTTTTTGTGGTGGAGGGATATAAAGATGCCATAGCCATGCATGCCGCAGGTTTCAGGAATACGGTTGCTTTGTGCGGGACGGCTGTGTGTGACGGGCATGTTGCATTACTGAAGAAATATACTTCGCAGGTGACAGTCTTGCTGGACGGGGACGGACCGGGCGAGAAGGCTTCGGCTGAGGCCGTGGCAATTCTTCGCAGGGAAGGTCTTTGGGCTGTCAGAGGACATTTGCCTGACGGGGAAGATCCAGATTCGCTGTTCAGGAGTCGGGGCAAAGAGGCTTTCGTCTCTTTTATCCGCGGGGTACGGAGGCAATTGTTATCGTCGGAAGAGTTGGCTTTATTCAACCGGATAAGCGGACAGGTCCAACGGTTGTTGCAGAAGCGTACTGCCGGAGAAAGGGAAGTGTTGCTCGATGGTTTGACAAAGATGCTTGCCTACCGGACAGGATTGTCGCTCAGGGATAATTGGCCTGCTACATCAGACTGGAGGTGGCTATGAAAGAGGATCGGGAAAAAAAGCATCCGTTACCGGAGGATGAAGAGGAGGAAAAATGGAAAAACCGTAGTTTCAGTTGGCTGGAACTGGGGATTCTGTACAGTCCGACGCTCACACCTGCCGCAGCATCCCGCCGATTGAAGGCATGGGTATTGGCAAACAAGGTACTGGTCTCTCTTTTGAATACCGCCGGATGGAACAGGCAGCAACGGATCATGACTCCGAAACAGGTAGAATGTATTGTCGAGATACTGGGGAGACCTTAACAGGTTCATTTGCCAATATGCTAATAGAGATAGCAATAGATTCAGTATTTATCAGAGTTGAGCTATCCCCTTATCAATGTGACTTTGCCATTACAGGTTCATTTGCCGTCTGCTTCAGCTGACGGATTAGTAAATGATCTATCTCTTTGGACTTTAGTCCCATTTTAAACACACTCTCTATATTAAAAGAAATGTGGCTAAAGCCAAAAAGAGAAACAACTTGTAAACCGTCAGCTGAAGCAGACGGCAAATGAACCTGTAACTAAGCATGTCTTATTTATGACTGGTGGTTTATGCTCGAATAAGCTCAAATCTTTTTAAATCGAAAAGAAATGAAATTTATATCTAAACTAATTATTTGGGGAGGTATTTTACTGCTTCCCTGGAATACGTATGCTCAGTTTGCCAAAGGACTGAGTTACCGGGCAGAGACCGGGATCAGCTTTAGCGGAGGGAAACATACACCTTTCTGGCTGGTGGCTAACAAACAAGGACTTTCATCGATCGAAAAGAATAACGGTTATCTGCGTGCCGGGATTTTCCGGGAGATGGAAGAGGATAAACGCTTTTCGTATGCTTTCGGGGCGGATCTGGCTGTAGCCTATAATTTTACGTCGACATTCATTGTCCAGCAATTATATGCCGATTTGAAATATCGTTGCCTGGGACTGAGTATCGGCAGCAAGGAACGGTATAGTGAATTTAATAATCCGCTTTTAAGTAGCGGGGGATTGACGTTTTCGGGGAATGCCCGACCGATTCCGCAAGTGCGTATCGGTATTCCGGAATATACCGTTGTGCCGGGGACAAAAGGGTGGCTGGCCTTCAAAGGGCATATTGCTTACGGTATGTTTACGGACGATGGCTGGCAGAAGGATTTCGTGGCTCCGGGGAATACATATACGGAACATGTGCTTTATCATTCCAAAGATTTGTATGTGAAGGTAGGTAACCGGGAGAAGTTTCCACTGATCTTTGAAGGAGGACTGGAGATGGCAGCACAGTTCGGAGGGAATGCGTTTAGAGGAAATGAGAAGATCGATATGCCGAATGGGATCAAGGATTTCTTTAAAGTATTTATTCCGAGCGGAGGAAGTAGTGAAACTCCGATGGGAGAGCAAACCAACATTTACGGGAATCATTTGGGAAGCTGGAATTTTTCAC
>OGEN01000345.1_pt1 | contig 59889 bp, 54 predicted proteins | sample 1570671 | NCBI WGS metagenome assembly OGEN01 (sample SAMEA2582128, study PRJEB24529) | metagenome | biome: Human gut stool | place: China | collected 2011 | reverse complement strand
GGTGTTTGTTAAAATTTTTGTTTAATCCGAGTCAACCATTTTCAGGAAAGTACAAATGCCTTAAAGATGGCCAACCGTAACCGCTTGTATAAAGAAGTACATTGATACATCATTTAGACCGTGGTATACAATACTGTTCTAACGTGTATCAGAAATTACTGAAAAGATATCAAATAACACCTAGCATGGCCGAATCTTACGATCTATATACAAATGCTATAGCTGAACGGATAAATGGAATACTCAAGCAGGAATTCCAGCTTGAAGAACTTAATCTTCCTTTATGGGATATGAAACAGGTAATAAAGGATGCAGTCTATAAATATAACAATCTCAGACCTCACGACTCTTGTGAGTATAAAACACATGAGTATATGCATCATCAGAAACTGATTAAAATTAAAAACTATAAAACAAACAGTTCAACAAGGCTAGCCTTGCTGAACTGTGATAAATGTTTTATTTTTGTCCAATAACTGTAACGGTTATTTAGGACGAGTCAGATAGTTTTGATGTGGAGCTATTATAGTAAGCATAAGGGCATTTGCATTCCTGAACGAGAACTATAGTTATAGCATCAATGAAATGGATTGTGAAGTAATATATAATTACCATGTTTAATTAGGGATATTCAGAGTATCTTTAGTTATGATTATTTGTGAAATATTTTGTTTGTTAAAGAGACGTTTTTTGATTTTTAAAATCAAGGTATATTCATGAAGTGTGAACAGGAAAAGAAACTCGTGACACGATTCAAATCAGGGGATGCGGATGCATTTGGAATGCTTTTCAAGTTGTATGCTCCTAAACTGGGGAGTTTTTGTTTGGGCTTGGTAAGCAAGGAGGATGCGGAAAACATCGTGCAGGACGTGTTCCTTAAATTATGGGAAACGAGAAAAAAAATAGATCCCTCACAGAATTTTGGTATGTATACCATGACGATAGCCCGTAACTTGATTTACGACATATTCCGGAGAAAGCTGGTTTCGAGTCGTTACGTTCTAAAACTTCAGCCGTTACTTGAAGAGAGTGTCAGCACGTGGGACGAGTTAAACTCGAGGGATCGCGGGAAATTTATGCTCTGTTGTATTGAAAGGCTTCCAAAACAACAGAGAGAAGTTATGTTGCTGAAAATTAAAGATTTTGATAATGAGGAAATCGCCAAGTTGTTGGGATTATCCAAACGAACAGTGGAAACTCATTTGAACAAGGCTTATAAAAAATTGCGAATTGACCTGAAGGAAATAAGGTTCTATTTGTTCTATCTCTCCCTGTTATTCCATTAATATTTTCTTGGGCTACGTGTGTTTTATCGTGTTGCCCGTATATATAGAAAATTAAAACATGGAATTGGAAGAAATAATTAAACGAGTGTTGCGTGATGAACCTCTAGGTCCAAGGGAGCTAGATGCTTTATCTTCGTGGCTGTTATCTAAACAGGGCAAAGAAGATTTTTTCAATATTTTAGAGCGGTATGATGGCAACAGCGGTGGAGATGATATTCTTGATTATGATTTGATCTTGAAAAGGTTGCGGTCTAGAATTCAAGCTAAGCCAGCAAAAAAACTACAAGGGGTATTCTGGTGGGGAATTTCTGCTGCGGTTATCGTTTTGAGCGTGCTTATGGGACAAGTCTTTTATGAAACTAGAGTGGAAAGAACTATTTTGCCCGGGATGAACGGGGCGATATTGACCTTGGCGGATGGGAGCGATATCTTGTTAGAAAAAGAACTGGTTGGAGAAATTCGGCAGGGGGGTGCTATGATAAATATCCATGGCTCTATCATTGGTTACAGGAATGACTCGGCGAACTTGGGAGACCAGTATAATTTACTGGCAGTTCAAAAAGGGGGAGAGTACGTGTTAACTCTTGGTGATGGCACTAGGGTATGGATGAACGCGGATAGTCGCTTGAAATATCCGGTGTGTTTTAACGATACCTTGCGTGAAGTATTTTTGGAAGGAGAAGCTTATTTCGAGGTAGCTCCAGACTCTTGCTGCCCTTTTCTAGTGAAAACAGCGCAGCAAGAGATCAAGGTTCTGGGAACAAAATTTAATGTTTCCGCTTATCTTGATGAACCTACCGTGACAACACTACTGGAAGGAAGCGTCTATCTCACTAGTGTTGTTGTTAAGGGGGAGCATCAACTGGTCCCTGGCGAGCAAGTCGTGATAGATCCGGTCTCTAATGAATTTACAGTGACGGAAGTCGACGCTGAAAACGTTATCGCTTGGACCCTTGGAAAGTTCGTGTTCGATGATAACACGTTAGAACAAGTGATGAAAAAATTGGAAAGATGGTACGGGGTTGAGGTTGATTACGTGGACCCGGAGGTGAAAAAAATTGTTTTTAAAGGAAACCTACCTCGTTACCTTGATTTGAGGATTTTGCTAGGAATGATCGAAAGAATTTCCCCGGCACGATTTCAAGTAGACGGGTATAAGGTTACTGTTTCCTTATTTTGATTTTCCCCCGGTGCGAGCGTGATTATTTATTCATTGTAGATTGTTAAATATTTTGTGTAATTATTGTAATTTAGATGAACGTTTATGAAAAAAAGAGTTCTTGAAATCACTTTTTGCCTTATCGTGTTCTGTTTTATGTTTAATAAAGGGCACGCTCAAGCCAAAAGAATTACCACGAAATTTGAAAACGAGTCTCTCGTTTCTGTTCTGGAAAAATTGGAAGCGATTAGCGGTAGAGATTTTTTCTACCAGAGAGATTCTGTAATGCAAGGAGTCATGATTAACGATTCTTTTGCCGGAGCCACACTCGAGGGGATTCTAGATAAAATTTTAAACGGTAATGGGTTCCGTTACGAGATTGAGGGAAATGTAGTGTTGATTAACCATGGACGAGAATTAACTGATGTGCCCAAGCGAATACTTGGGCAGGAGGGGAAGAAGATCGTGGGACGGGTGACGGATAAGAACGGGGAGCCTCTCCCTGGAGTTACCGTGTTGGTGAAGAACACGAGATTGGGCGTCGTAACCGATGTGGACGGGAAATTCGAGTTGACCTTACCGGGATTAGGGGGTGTCTTGCAATTTTCTTTTATCGGGATGAAAGGTTGCGAGGTGCAAATCAAGGATTTTAAGCCACTTCAGGTCGTTCTGGAAGAAGACGTGACCGAGATGGAAGAGGTGGTGGTGACAGGGATTTTTAACCGTCCCAGGGAGAGTTTTACCGGGGCAGTGAAAACGGTTTCTGCAAAAGAGTTAAAAAATTTTCGGGGGCAAAATTTGTTGAGCACCTTACGGAATATAGATCCCTCGATCAACATGGTGATAGATAACACTCTTGGAAGTAATCCTAACAGGGAAGTGGAGATCACCATACGTGGAAATTCTAGTTTGCCAACTAGTTTAGAGGAAGCCGAAAATGATGCAGCCAATCGTTTAAACGCTCCCCTGGTGATCGTGGATGGATTCGAGGTAACCATTCAAAAATTACAAGATTTTAATGACGAAGAGATTGAAAGTATTAATATATTGAAAGATGCCTCGGCCACGGCGATCTATGGGGCTAGGGGGGCCAATGGGGTTATCGTTATAAAAACTAAAGATCCTCAACCTGGTAAATTGAAAGTTTTTTTTCAAGGGGGAGTAAACCTCGAGATTCCCGATTTGTCGTCTTACGATTTGATGAATGCGAAAGATAAACTCTCGTTAGAACGAATGGTGGGGTTGTACGATGCGGGTACACCTTATGAAGATGCCTTGCTCAAGCAACTTTATAACGAGCGCTTGACTGACGCTTTGATGGGTGAAACGGAATGGATTAGGATCCCCGTTCGCGTTGGAATCGGGAGACGACTTAATTTAAGGTTAGAGGGGGGAAGCGAGGAGTTCCGTTGGAGCGCTTCATTGAGCAATAATTTGACCAAGGGAGTGATGAAGGGCTCGGAGAGAAATGCTAGTAATGCCTCGATCACCTTAAGTTATAACTATAAAAATTTGATTTTTAGAAACGTGGTTTCGTTTGATACTTACAAGGCAGATAACGGGACTTATGGAAGTTTCGCAACTTACGCTCGATTGAATACCTATTTTAGAGCGAAGGATGAAGAAGGGAGATTGATAAAATCATGGACGAATTTTCCTGGTTATTCTGACATCTCGAATCCTCTTGTTGATGCAAGGTTAGACGGCGAGAATTATAGCCGGGCGAGTACGATTCGGAATATATTTTCTATCGACTGGACAATCGCGAGAGGGTTGAGCCTGAAAGGACAGCTCGGGATTTCAAAAAGTTTTTCAAACAAGCATAAGTATCTTCCGGCAGAACATTCTTCGTTTAGCTACCCGGGGATTGATACTTTCGCAAAGGGGACTTATGATTACACTACTGGAGAGGGGTTCGCTATTGATGGAAATTTAACCTTGAATTACTCTACCGTTTTAAACGAGAAACATTCAATTTACACGGGTGTATATGCTACAATCATGCAAAGTAAGGATTTCGCTTACTCATTCTCGGTACAGGGATTGCTGAATAAAAATTTTAAAGATTTTGCTAATGCGTTGAGCTATAAAACCGGGACAGTCCCTTCCGGCACGGATAATCGTGCGGCTAGTGTTGGTTTCACTGGGAATATCAACTATACCTATGATTCTCGTTATTATATTGACGCTTCGATACGGGTTGATGGATCCTCTCAGTTTGGACGAGATAAACGTTTTGCTCCTTTCTGGAGTCTGGGACTTGGCTGGAATATTCATAACGAGAAATTCATGGATAAACACGCTTTGTTCAGCACGTTTCGCTTGCGTTTATCGTTAGGTGAGAGCGGTTCACAACAATTTGCGCCTTACCAGGCTCGCTCCATGTATTCTTTTTCAACGGAATCAAGATATCTTGTCTGGACGTCAACGGAGTTAATGGGTTTGGGAAACGAGAAACTTTCCTGGCAAACCACGATACAATACAACGCGGGAATGGATGTCGAGTTATTTAATGGGAGACTTCTTGCCGGGGTGGATTGTTTTTATAAGAAAACCAGGGATTTGCTTTCAACCATTGATTTGAAATTAGTTCATGGCTTTAATGGTTACACCGAGAATATCGGTTCAACCGAGAATGTCGGTTATGAAGCGATGCTTGGAGGGTATATCTTGAGAAACTCGGGAGTTGGTTTAACTTGGAACGTGACGGGTAAATTAGCTTACACCCGTAATAAGATTTTAACATTATCGGACGAATTAAAACGAGAAACCGAAAAACGCAGGCAAACTTCCGAGTACGGGACCCTGTTTTATGAAGGACGTTCTCAAAATTCCATTTATGCGGTGCGTTCCCTGGGAATAAACCCGGCGGACGGAAAGGAACTTTTCCTTGATGCCGAGGGTAACGTGACTGAAACCTGGGATCCCGCTTATCGAGTGTATTGTGGTGTTGGGGAACCGACTTATCGCGGGTCTCTAAATAGTTTAATATCATATAAAAACTTGTCGTTTAATCTCTCGTTTGGGTTCCACTGGGGAGGGAAACAATATAACTCTACCTTGCTGGATAAAGTAGAGGTTCCGGTAGGGTTGGAAGGGAGTGGCGTGGAACAATCTATTATTAATAATGTGGATAATCGCGTGTTCACCGAGCGTTGGCAAAAGCCGGGGGATTACAAGTTCTTTAAGGGGTATAGTGATAAAGCGACTCGTTCATCTTCTCGATTCGTGATGGATGATCAAGCATTTCAATTGCAGAGTTTGAGCTTGCAGTACGGTTGGCGTACAGGTTTCGTGCAAAAAGTTTTGCATGCAGAAACCGTGAACGTGAGCGTGAACATGTCCGATTTATTCTACCTGTCAAGTATTAAACGGGAACGGGGCACGGATTATCCTTTTGCGAATAATATACAGTTTGCTCTTTCCGTTATTTTTTAACCTTATAGAGATTATTTATGAAAAAATATTTATTGTTCCTCGTTTTCTTGTCAATCTTGTGTGCGTGCGAGGACTTTCTTGATCAAAAAGCACAGACTCAAGTGGATGCTGAACATATGTTCCAAACGGAACAAGGTTTTAAAGACGCCTTGACCCAATGTTACGTGGGCCTGGCGGGGGATTATTTGTACGGTAAATACATGTCTTATGGACCGATTGAAACGATGGCACAGCATTGGGACTTACAACCAAGTAACTGGGAGAACTTGTACCAGCTAGATTTCACGCTTGACAATGCTCGAGAGATTTTTGAAACGATATATGCCGAGATGTATAACGTGATCGTGCACGCTAATGACGTGTTGAGGCATTTAGAAAAGAACGGGGCGGTGATAGAATCCGGGCAAACTCGTGACGTGATTGAAGGGGAGGCTAGAGCCATTCGTGCGTTTGTTCATTTCGACGTGTTAAGGTTGTTTGGGCAGATGCCGTTTGAACCGAAAAGAACTGTTCGATTGGCTTATGCAGAGACCGTTGGTAAGCAAGAGATCCCGTTTTTAGATTTTAATTCGTACGTGGAAAAGTTGTTGAGAGATCTCGACAGGGCGGAGGCCTTGCTCGCGGGGAATGACCCGTTACTGGTGAAGAGCCTGACAGCCTCGGATGAGCCGGGTGAAAGTGAAGACGTTTTCTTGGATTACCGTCGTTTTCGTTTCAATCTTTACGCAGTGAAGGCTTTGAAAGCTCGCGTGAACTTGTACTTGGGGAGGACGGAAGAGGCTTACCGGAATGCCTTGAGCGTGATTCAGGCCAAGACAAAAGGAGGAGAGGAAGTTATCTCTTTATCCGGGAGTGATGATTTGGAAAAGGGATTCTACGCCATGCCTTCCGAATCTATAATGGTTTTGAGCAAAACGAACATTTCGAATACCATGTTTTCGATGAATTCTTACTATATCTCGAGTTCCAGAAAGACTACGTTGTTTGAAGGGGCCCTTGCCGGGGATATCAGGATTAGAACCGTGTGGGGATCTGAATCTAACGGTTTTGGAGGGTCCGTCCCTCTTTTTAGAAAATTCTTGCAACCTAGTTCTGGTACGGGAACAACCTCGAAAGATCTCATGTTAAAATATCAAGTTCTACCTCTATTGCGTTTAGCTGAAATGTATTTGATCGCCATGGAAACAGCTCCTTCGGAAAGTGAGGCCAATCGTTTATACAAAGACTTCATGTTAAGTCGTCAAATGTTAGTATCACGAGATTTGTCTTTAGCGGCGTTGAGGCAAGAGATCGAAAAACAGTATCGTCGGGAACTGTTCGGGGAGGGACAGATGTTTTTTTATTACAAGAGACGTTCGGCCTCGAGTATGTTATGGGGTAGAAATAGCGATTTAACCGAGGACAATTACATCGTTCCCCTGCCAGAAACAGAGTTGGAGTAAAATGAATTTGAGTTCTAGTAAATATTGGATGTTATGAGAAATATGTTTTGCATTTTGTTATTATTGGGGGTAAGCTTTTATCTTGCATCTTGCAAGATGGACTTGGATCCCTATGATCAGACCGTGGACCGGGTGGCCTTTTATTTTGCTCCGGGATCGGAGAGCGAGGAAAAATACACCTTTGCCTATTTCCCTGACAGCGTACGAGTGGATACCGTTAACGTGGAAGTACAACTTTACGGGAACTTGAGTTTGTGGCCTAGAAAGGTAAACATCGTGCAGCAGGAGGTTGATGGAGTGGATAATGCGATACCAGGGATTCATTATGTGCCCTTTTCGGAACTGTCATCTTTATACATCATTGATGCGAATGGAACGAGCGTGAAGTTACCGATCGTGTTCAAAAGGGATGCGTCTTTGAGAGAAAAAGAGCGTGTTTTAGAAATCCGATTGACCGAAGAGGGAAGTGATTTTAAACTGGGAGCTTCAGATCTAATTGTCAAGCGACTCGTGATTTCGGATATTCTCTTGAAACCGACCACTTGGGGAGGGGCGGCTGACTGGTATCTAAACGGTTATGGGCAAGTAAAGCACCGGTTGATGATTGATGCGGCCGCTCCTTACGGTGTGCTTATAAATGATGATTGGGTGGAATCGGTGATTAACAGCGGAGACGTGGGGTATATTAATTATTGGATCAGTATTTTTAAGACAGAGCTCCAAAGGGTGAATGATGAACGCGCTAGCGCAGGGCAAGGTCCCTTGAAGGAAGGAATAGAGTATGGTGAACAAATTGTTTCATTTGATATGTAGTGATTTTAAATATTGTATTATGAGAAACATGATGAAATTTCAGGTGATTTTTCTGCTCTTTTTCGGGATGGTAGCCTGTTACGATAAAGATGAGAATTACGAGTATAAACCGAAAACCGAGTTGTCTGTTATTTTAAATGGGCTTAAGGAATCCTATATCTCGTTGGAGGATACGCTTTACATCGACCCTGAAATCATGGTGTCGAATTCTGAGCATGAGTTGAAATACGAGTGGAGTATTTTCATGGCCTACGATAAGGATAAAGTTCCAAAAGTGGTTCCGGTGACCGTTATAGGAGAAGGGAAAGTGTTAAGATACCCCGTGACAGAGAAACCCAATTCTTACACGGTGATGTTGAGGGTGGTAAACAAGAACACGGCGCAAGAGGTGTGTGCTCACGTGGATATAAAGGTGAAAAACAAGTTGTCTGAAGGTTTTTATGTTATGAAGGAAGTGGAGGGTAATAGTGATCTGGATTTACATTTTTTAGACGGGGAAAAACTGGAAAATTTGTTGTATCGTAAAAATGGTGTGCGTTTGGCGGGTGCTCCTAATTCTTGTTCCGTGTTGCTGAAATATAGCTATATAGATACGGCAACTGCCGCTTTTGTCCCGACCACGGCCTTGGCGTTGGCGACAAAAGAGGATTTTCATATTGTCGACGTGGCAGATTTGGGAACGATATACTCGCACAAGAATATGTTTTATGGGGAAGTTCCTAGGGGAGAGGAATCGCTTTTTGCTTGTTTCCATCTCTATGGCACGAGTTATTTTAGTGATAAAGGAACTTATTTTTGTTTTTATGATTTAATCTGGGGCGATGGAGGATCTGGTAAGTTCCCTGTAAAAACTGCTATCAACGGGGGATGCAAGCCAAATATTAACATTTGCTCGGATGGAAGTAACGTTTTCTTTTTCGATGAGTTGAACGGAAGATTCTTATGCATTGATGCTAACGGGGAATTGCATGATTATCCAGATCAAGAGGATGTTACCGAGAATGGAATTCGTCACTCGTTGCTTTTCTTGGGGAATATTGGTGGAAAACAGATGGCTATATTGCGAGATGCTAGCGATGCTGAAAAATTATGGTTGTATGAATTAGAACTTGTCGTTGAAGATCCGTGGTGGGGAGGAACAATGGCGAATCCCGGTAATCCGATCACAAAAATCTCGGAAATTTCTAGTGAAAAGTTAAGAAAAGCCGAGTGTTTCTGTTCGAACGAGACCTCTGCGAGAATATTATATTTTGTTATGGAAGGACAGGTATATGCTTATGATATTGACAATGAAACAGAAACTCGTTTGACTTTGGATGGGCTTGGTGATGGGGAAGAAATTCGTTTTATTCGTCATCGTTATTGGACTGGGGCGCTTGATCCAAAAGAGAATTTCGATTGTCTAGTAGTGGGGACCCAGGCTGGAAATAATTACAAGATTTGCATGTATGACTTGATAGGAGGGATGACAAATGGTAATGTGACTCGATTATTTACAGGGAAGGGACGTGCGGTTGGTTTACAATTTGTTACGCTAGGTTTCGAGGTAACTAGTGCTGTCCAGGGAGACTACCCTGTATCTTATTGATTAAAGTTACAAGGAGCTAGATGTCAGGCATGATACCCAAGGAAAAGAAGCGGGAGTAAAAAATGATTTTTTTAGAAGTGAAATATAGAGGAAACATTCCCGTTTTTTCACGGGAATGTTTCAAATAAGAAAATGAGAAGGAAAATGAGAAGAACTGTTGTTTTAACGATATTACTGGCGTATGGAAGTGTGGTTTTGTTCGGGCAGAATGTGACCCTTTACAATACGAATATTGTTGACGTTGAGGGGGGAAAGGTTGTTCCGGGCATGACAGTTCACGTTAAAAATGGGATGATTGCAAGAATTGTTAAAGCGAAGAAAAGGATCAAGAAAGGACAAACGGACTATACGGGAACTTATTTGATGCCGGGATTAATTGATTCTCACACGCATTGGGGGAATAACACGATGAAAGCCAGTTATATGCGGGAGATGGCGGAGTCTTATCTGGCAGATGGGGTTACCACCGTACGTGATGCGGGTGGTGATGCGCGTAACGTGAAACTTTACAAAGTTAAACAGGATAGTGGGGTTATAGTGGGACCGGACGTGTACTTCTCTTCACTTTGGGCTGGTCCGTCATATTACGGGGGAAGGGAGAGATTAGACACCCGGGGACACGTGACCGAGAACGCCCCGTGGAGTCAAAAAATAAAGGACACGACAAGTTTTGAACAATTGGAGAGAATGATACTGGAAGCCAAAGAGTTCGGTTGTACGGGACTTAAGTTATATAATAATATTTCTTTCGATATGTTAAAGAAAATTGTACCCTTGTGTCGTGAACATGGACTTAAAGCCTGGGGACATTTCGCTATTTTTCCTGCGGTTGCACGTGAGGTTGTGGAAGCCGGGTGCGAGACGGTCTCTCATGTTTATTTGATAGACGGGATGGAAGGTTTTACACGGTCGTTTAAAACCAAGCGCTTTTCCCCGGCGGAAGTAGAACATAGAGCTTCTATTTTTAGGGAGATGGCTCGCCAGGGAACAATTTTAGATGCCACTGTTCTGATCTGTATGAATGATTACAGGAAAGAATTCGTGCCTCGCTATGTGAGCGAGGCGTACCGGTTGGGAGTAAAAATTGCTACCGGGACAGACTGGGTTCGACTAGAAAACGGCAGGATAAACTCGGTTTTTATGGACGAACTATATCTATTGACTGATTCTTGCGGGATGAGCATCCCAGACGTGTTACGGGCCGCCACTATTGTTGGGGCAGAGGTTTTGGGACAGGTCGATAAATTGGGAGTCATTCGTGAAGGTGCTGAGGCTGATTTGATAGTTTTAAAGTCTAACCCCTTGGAATCATTGCAAGCTTTGCGTCAGCAATTGGCCTTGTACATGAACGGGAAAAAGGTAAAATAATGTAAATAAAGAGAAAGTGAGGGTATGAATTGTGGGGATTTCCCTTTTCGTCATTCACCTCTACGATATCATCGGTGGGCAGTTCTTTAATATCCACGAATGACAAGGCGGTGAAATTTGCAAACACGAGCAAGTCTCGGGTATAAGTCAACTTCTTATTCCATGAATTCGTGTGTCATTACCGTCTTGATTTCATCTTCGGTCAGATATTACCTCTCCTTGATATTCTGATTGACCCGGTACCGGGTCAATGTTTTTTGTCAGTTTGTTATAATGAGCCTTTGAGCCGATTGTTTTCAACCATGTGCAATGGGCCCACACGCTACCGTTGTGTATCCCTGCATTGGTAGCGAGATAGATTTCGTACTCTTTGATAAAGTTGGGAGTAAGTTCAAGCATAGCAATATCACTTCTCTTGTTGCATTTTTGATGAACATGACTATAGATTTCTTAACCTTACACGTACTTTATAAAAAGCTAACATACAGTTTGCTTATACGTTTTGACAACTCTCCTTCTCTTTATTAAACGTACCGGGTAATGTTGTGTACTTCGTTTAGATTCCTCGATCGTTATTATGTTTCGATTCGGTAGTTATTAACGCTTGGAGATTAAAACCTTGATGTTATCCAAGGCAAGATTGATGCCTCGTGCCTCCTTGTTCTCTTTAGTTACCCTGTGCCTGTTTGGGGAAGCCATACCCTTTTTACGATAGTCGTTTGTAATAGAACAGGGCTATCCCCCCATTGATTGTATCTCTTGTTATAATGGGACTCCATCGTTTTGCTTTTGCCGGTCGTTCATGTATAACTCATCTTAAATGTTCTTCGCATAAATCTATCCTTTTTAGAGATTAGGGTGTTACATGTTGTCTCGAGATAAATAATAAATCTATTACGAATAACATTATAGCGTTTCTTTATAATTGGTAAATCTCGTTATTTGAAATATTCAATAATATTAAGTGATATTGGATTTTTCCAGTCGCTTCAATTGTTTTAGTTTTTTCGATTTATTGTTGATATAAATATCGTTAAATAGTAAAATTATGTATATTTTTTTGAATATGTTGTTCCATAAAGTGAAAAATATTACTTTTGTATTCATCTAGAGTGTTATCATGTCAAAAAGAAAGATATACACGTGACAGGGGAAATTTTAAAATAATTTAATGACCATGCAAACTACACTGTTTTCCCCTGTCTTTTTTGTAACTTGCACGATCTTTGCGTGCTTTATTAGTGGGGAAAACGGGAAAATTCAGAATTGTACATCTTTGTTTTTTGACCTGCAAAAGGGAGAGACGATTAGAAATGATATGTTGACCTTGATTGTTATAAAGAGATTTCCGTTAATTTGATATCTTGGGACCTCCATCTATGTACACGTGAAACATGCTTATAAATTTAAGACTTATATACAAGTTTACAGTAGATCAATATCCTCCCGGCTTCGCTGTACTCCTTCTATAAACAGAGGGTGAGGTAAGTTACTCGCTATTTTTGACAAAATGTACAAGTACAGGAAGTGATACAAAAATGCTGGGTAGTTTGAGCGTAAAAACAGGCTTGCTTTCATTTACGGTAAAATGGTAATAATTACCTAAATTTATTCGAGAATCCCTGTCTTTGCTTCATGTCTTAATCTCTTCAAGAAAACACGTTTTTCCCCTCAATAATAGAATAATACAAGATTTATTTCTATTAATATTGTATTAATAGTATTTATTTGTTGTTTGAGAAAGTCAAATCGAGGGACAGACGTGTATCATGAACGACTCTCATGATTGAATTGTTATAAATACTTGTGTTTTCCAGTAAATTGGAAGGATATACAAGTTTAATCGTAATAGACCTTGATAGATAGTGTATTATAGTAATTATAAAACTTGTTTTTAGTTTTGATAATTAAATACCTGCTAAATATATGTTATGTTTTTTAGGGATCACGGGGTTGTTTATCAAGTTGAGAAAATATATCTTTGCCATGTTAATTTACGAGAATCATCCATGAAGGAATTGAGAGGGATGTGTAATAACACGAATTTTGACGACACGGAATTAAGGAATATAATAGAAGGACAAATAGGTTCTTTCGAGTTGTGCTTTCGTAAATATTATCAAGTGTTATGTCACTATTGCGTGGGAATCCTTGATGACGCGGAGAAGGCGGAGGACGTTGTGCAGGATACTTTCGTTTACTTGTGGGAAAATCGGCGAAAGATTAACATAAAGACTTCCTTGAAGTCCTATTTGTACCAGTCTGTACGACATGGAGCTTTAAAAGTGATTCGCTCTCGTGCATTAGAACAACGACATCTCCCCTATTTGACGGAGTTTATCGAGTACTTGGAAAGGTCAGAATTCTCGGAGGATGAACTTGATGGGTTACGTGAAGTTGAGCAAGCGATAGATGAACTTCCCCCGTCGTGTAAAAACGTTTTCTTGATGAGTGTGGTGGACCGGAAGAGTTACAAGGAGATCGCGGGAGAGCTTGGGATCTCGTTGAACACGGTAAAAACGCAGGTGAGTAAAGCCTACCGTTTGATCCGTGGCAAGGTTCGTGACCGCAAGAGTCTTTTCCTGTTTATATGGCTGCGCATTATCAGGTCATGGTGAGGCGTTGGTCTTGAAGTTTTTTTTGTATTTTAACACTTTAGACGATCATTTTTTTGTATTTCGGATCACCCTTTTCGTCCGGTTATGTCCCTTGGTGTAAAAATCAAGATATGCGCGACGATTTGTATTACATGATTCAAAGGGTTGTGAACTCGCGGAGGGTTAAAAATTTTGACGAGTCATCCGCTTGGGCCCGCGTGAGTACCCGGGTATCCGTGACGGGAGGTCTTCGTTTCTCCCCGGGGTGGCGAGTATTCGTCGCTTGTTTTTTAGCTTTTTTTTGTTTTTTCTTTTTCTCGAGCGATGGTCCCGTTTCTCGGGATGCGTTTTTTCCCCCGATTCTCGATGCTTCCTTCCCGCGCGTTCACTCTAGCGGGGCGGTCGAGTTACACCTCGCGAACGGTAGGATGGTATTCCCTGGAGAATCGACCGAGTTGCGAGAGGAAGCCCTGGGGGTATCAATGAAGCGTGATAGCGTGAACGATAGACTTGTTTACCGGAGCGATAGCGTTGGGGTTGATACCTTCGAGACTCGTTATAACCGCCTGGAGGTGCCCAGGGGTTCCGAGTTCACTCTCGAGTTGCCGGACGGGAGCCTGGTTCGGGTGAACTCTGGTTCGGTCTTTTGTTTTCCCGTGCGTTTTTCTCCTGCTTTCCGTACTGTTTACCTGGAGGGAGAAGCTTATTTCGAGGTCTCGCGAGCGGGAGGTTCGCCGTTTAAAGTCGTGACGGGAGATCGCTCTGTCACGGTTCTTGGCACGAGATTCAACGTTTCTTCTTACCGGGAAGACCGGTGCTGGATCGCCACTCTGGTGGAGGGGCGGGTTCTTGTTTCTGATCGCGGTTCGTCTTGCGAGCTGGGGCCTTCGGAGCAATACGTGGTGGATAAGCACCTTGGAACCGTGAATGTTCACCGGGTAGACGTGTCGTTAGGGACTTCTTGGTTGCTAGGGCAGTACCGTTTCAAGGATTGTCGTCTGGAAGACATAATCAAGAGGCTTGAGCGCTGGTACGATTTTAGAACCGTTTATCAGGATACCGTGATCAAGAACTTGAGGTTTCGAGGGGTCATCGATAAACGTCGCACGCTGGAAGAGACGTTGGGACTTCTAGAGGAGACAGGGGCAATCTCCTTCGAGATTAAGGGAGACACGGTGTTACCCCTTTGCGGTTCATGCCGGGATGGGGGCTAGCGCACCCCGGTCTGGTGTTCCCTGTTTCTTTTAGGTGATACATGATTTTGTTTGCACGTGCGTGTATTATATTATTTAATCATTTAAAACCTTAACAAGTAGATGAAAAAAGTAATCACAAGGAACCTTCTCGCCGTGTTCCTCTCGGCCAGAAGGAGTTTCAAAGGGGTAGTTTCTACCCTAGTAATTTTGAGCACATTCCCTTTGGGCGCTTCAGCACTCTCCCCGGGAGACTTGGTGAGTTTCAAGCGGGATGTGTTGACCTTGGAGGAGATGTTGGACGAGGTTTCCTCGCAGTTGAAGTGTGACGTGTTTTACAGTGAGGACGAGCTCGATGGCGATTGCGAGGTTCGCTTGCCCCGGAGGCGGTTGTCCCTCGACGAGCTGTTGTGCGTGGCGTTACCCCCGAAATACTCTTACACGATAAAGGATGGGGCGATCGTGATCTCACCCATTCCTGGCGGCACGAGCCGGAAGGTGTCGGGGATCGTGAGGGACGAGAACGGGGAAGCCTTGCCAGGCGTGACCGTGTTGCTGAAAGGGACGACCACGGGTGTAACGACCGATCCCGACGGTCGTTACACCCTGTTGATACCCGGTTCTCACCCGGGGGCGCGTTTGATCTTTTCTTTCGTGGGGATGGAGACCCGTGAGGTGGTTGTTGACAGGGAGGTGATCGACGTCGTGATGAAGCTGGACGTGACCGAGATGGAAGAAGTGGTCGTTACCGGGTATCAAGTCATTGATAAGAAAAAGTTAACCAGTGCTGTGTCAACGGTTAAAATGAAGGACGTGATGATCCCCGGGACGATGTCCGTTGACCAGATGTTGCAGGGGCGCATCCCTGACATGTTGATGACGCTTAATTCCGGGGAGGTTGGTGTTACCCCGAAAATTCGTATCAGGGGGACCTCGACTTTGGTCGGAAACCGGGAACCCTTGTGGGTAGTGGATGGTATAATTGTTCAAGATCCGGTACCTATAAACCCGGAAGAATTAAATGACCCGGATTATATAAACAGGATCGGTAACGCCATTGCTGGACTTAATCCTCGGGATATTGATCGTATTGACGTGCTGAAAGATGCTTCCGCCACGGCTCTTTACGGGGTAAAAGCGGCTAATGGTGTCATTGTGATCTCCACCAAGAAAGGTCAAGTGGGATGTCCGACCGTGAACTACGATTTCTCCACGACTTATAAGAGACGTCCTCGCTACACGGACCGTGACATCAACTTGATGAATTCCAAACAGAGAGTCGAGTTTTCGAAAGACTTGGTAGAGAGACACCATGTTTATTCCTCGAACGTAAATTTGATCGGCTACGAGGGATTGGTCTGTAACTTGTACAACGGTTCCATAAATTACGACGAATTTGTTTTAGGGATTTCCGAACTGGAGGGTATGAACACGGATTGGTTCAATTTGATTTGCGAGGATGTTTTCTCTCATCAGCACACAATCAGTCTTTCTGGTGGTAGTGAAGAAATTCGTTATTATTCATCCATCGGGTACGCTATTGACAATGACGTGATCAAAGGTAATAATTACGAGCGTTACACGGCAGCCTTGAACGTGGACGCCAACGTGTCCCAAAAAATCGTTGCCAGTCTAAATCTTAACGCAAGTATTGGTAAACGCGAATACAGCGAGGAGAGCGTAAACCCGATCGATTACGTTTATAACACGAGCCGTGCTATCCCGGCTTTGGACGAGCAAGGAAGGTATGTTTATTATAACCGCTTGTACGGTTATCAACAAACATTTAAATATAACATTTTGAACGAATTGAATAACAGTTATTCACGGCAAGACAACTCTTCCGTGATGTTAACCACCAGTTTGCGTTACAAGATTGCCAACTGGTTATCAATGCAGGCCGTATTTTCTTATTCAACCTCTAGCACGGAAGGGGAAAATTATCTAGGGGAAGAAACTTGGTATGCGGCCTGCTTGCGCAAATCGGACCATGGAGAACTCTCGCAGAGAGGGGATGAAGTTGAAAACACGCTGCCTTATGGGGGAGAGCTAAGAAAAGATTACACGCGTAACAATTCTTACACGGGACGTTTACAAGTGGATATCAGTAAATATTTCGGGAAAGACGACCAGCATAATATTTCGGCGAACTTGGGATACGAGGTGAATTCCAGCAAGTACGTGGGATTCAATCGTACGGACAGGGGATATTATGCTGACCGGGGTAAACAATTCTCCTCGATAAATTTGGATGATTTCCCGTATTACAAATCCTGGGTACAAAATAACGTGCCGAAGCTTTCCGATAACTTGACGAATATGATTTCCGGTTATGTTTCCGTGTCATATAGTTACAAGAATTATTTCACGTTGAATGCGAATACCCGTGTTGACGGTTCAAATCAATTCGGTAGCAGGAGCAACGAGAAATTACTTCCGGTATGGTCCGTTTCCGGAGCTTATAACATCTCGGAACATTTTGATATTGACAACAAATGGGTGAACAACTTGGCATTGCGGCTTTCTTATGGTTATCAAGGAAATATGCTTAACGGTCAATCCCCGGAAATGATTATAAGTAAAGAACCTTTTGACACGCATTATAACGAATTAACATCAAGCGTGAGCGTTTACCCGAATCCGGATCTACGTTGGGAGCGTACGGGATCCTTCAACGTTGGACTTGACTTTGCCTTGTTCAAGAATATCGTTCAAATGAATACTTCTTATTTTTACAAGCACACGGAAGATGCCTTTTTGACAAAGAGAATCTCGAGTGTGAATGGGCGTAAGGAGTACGTGGTTAATTCTGGTACTGTTGACAACCAAGGGTTCAGCGTTGATGTCACTGTATCCCCGATCGTCAACGACAATTTTCGTTGGACGCTTTCTACTTCTTATTCCAAGGTGTTTAACAAAATGAATACAGAACCGGAAGACGAACGATACGAGTTGGAGGATTTCCTGTCGGGTAACGCTTTGACTAAAGGCCACGCCGTGGGAACGTTTTGGTCATACAAATTTATAGGCTTGCACCCGCGTAACGGGGGACCTGTTTTTGATGATATGCAAGATCGTAAGCAAGAACTCGTGGGCTTGAGCAAGTATGACACGTACACTATGGTGTTAACTCCATCTGGACAGAGAGATCCGAAAGCGCAAGGAAGTGTCACTAGCTCGTTACGTTACAAAAGTTTCCGCTTGAACGTCATTTTGAACTACAGTTTCGGTTCCAAGATCAGGCTTTTCGGTTTGTATGACGATGGCTTGAATTTTGACCCCGAGAAGAATGTGAATTACGAAATGGTGAATCGTTGGAGAAAACCGGGTGACGAAAATCATACGGATATCCCGAACATTATTAACGGTTCCGACCCGGAAAGTCAGGCTTATGCCTTGCACTGGTCTCGCGGATTGACCGGGATACAGATGATAGCTGAAAACGCCTGGAGTATGTATGATAATTCTGATCATCGGGTAGTTAGCGGGGATTATTTAAAATGTTCAAACCTGAGTTTCAGCTATGATGTCCCGATTGAGAAATTGGAAAAATACGGTATTTCCATGTTAACGGTCACATTGTCCACTACAAATTTATTCGACATTAGTTCGAAAAAATTGAAAGGACAGACTCCTATACAAAGCGGGTTTTCTAGTACGCAATTATCGGAGCGTCCCACGTGGTCGTTAAGTCTTGGTGTTTCATTTTAAAAAATGTTGATTTATGAAAAAATATATAATCGCCCTGCTTTGGTTGTTTCTCGCTTCCTGTTCCGGCTTTCTGGAGGAGTATTCGCAGGATCAGGCTTACGTGCGAAGTTACAAGGATTTAGACGAACTACTCGTTGGGGAAACTTACATGGAAACAGTTTTCGGGAGTGACGGAGACACTTACTATCCTTATGTTCACTTGATGGCAGATGAAACCCAGGAGAATCTAAAGGTTGATTTCTATGGAGAACGAGATTATAACGAGTACCAGAAGAAGTATTTCGGTTACGTGACTTGGCAAAACAGAGTAGGGTTGGCCGTGGATAAATTGTCAACAAAAGCAGAGGACACAGATTGGAATCGATTGTACAAACATATTAACCTAGCGAACATGATTCTTTACGAGATAGATAATCAAAATGCAGAAAACGATAACGATCGGGAGGCTATAAATAGGATTCGTGGTGAAGCCTATTTCTTGAGAGCGGCCTATTACTTCACCCTGGTGAATTTATTTGGTCAACCGTATCAACCTGCTATTGCCAGCACTGCTTTAGGGGTACCAGTAAAAACTAGCGAGGCAATCGAGGACAAAACATTCCCGAGAGAAACTTTAAAAACGGTGTACGATTTAATTATCGGAGACCTAGAGCTCGCCGCCAAGAATCTGGACGGGATTGCCCGTAAATCAATTTACAGGGCAAATATTACCGCTGTTCGTTTATTGCAGAGCCGGATGTACCTTTATATGCAAAATTGGGAGGAAGCCGCCAAATACGCTCAATTATGCTTGGATTTACAATCGGACTTGGTTGATTTGAATACATTTGACGGTTCGAAAGCTTTTGCGGAAGCGAGTTCGCCCGAATTAATTTTCTCCATGGGAGGTAACAACATCCCGCGAATGCTTAACGGGCAGTTTGCGGGGCTCAGCGTTTCCAGTGGATTAGTGAAGTGCTACACATCCGATGACCTTCGTTTGCGTTTTTTCTTAACAAAACTGGAAGATGGCGAGTACTACGATTGTAACAAGTACGTCAAACAAGATGCGACGAATAACGCTAACGTGTCAGAAAGTTTCATGTTCAGGACTGCCGAGGCTTGGTTGAACCTTGCTGAAGCGTACGCTTGCATGGGAGGAGATTACGAGAAAGAGGCGCGTATCGCTTTGGATCACTTGAAGAGGCATCGTATCATGACAGGAAGTTTTAAGGAAACTATTTTGTCTGGAGATGATTTGATAGAGGAGATTCGTGTTGAAAGACGCAAGGAATTGTGTTTCGAAGGTCACCGTTGGTTTGATCTCCGCCGTTATACCGTGAGTGAAAAGAAGCCTTTTACCGGATTCATTCAAAATACTTATTCTGAATATAGTTACATGTTTGACGAGTGGGAATGGTGGTATTATTGGGATGTAGTATCTTCTTCCACTTACGAGTTAACGGCTGATGATCCGTCTTGGACGTTGCAAATCCCCTATGAAGTACTTCAATTTGAAGGGATAATTTCGAACCAGAGACATGAAAGAGCTCCAGTTTCAGTAAAAAATTAATAATTAAGTTATGAAAAGTATACAGGTATATATTCTTTGTGGTTTAATTCTATTAAGTTGTTTCTCGTGTGAAGAAGAAGACGCTATCCAGCCCAATCCCCCGCTGACGAACTTGTTTGCCCCGGCAGAAGGGGCGAATGACCTGACCTCTGAATTACGTCGGCAGTTCTACTTGGAAACCGGATGTTACCTTTTGTTCTCGGACACGTTAAAACACGAGTATTCAGGCGTTGACACGTATGGAAACGTGTTATACGATACGGAATTGCTTGACTTGACGTATGGAATAAACAGTATTGTGCGATGGGCTTTCGCTTTCGCTTATTTGCCCGGTTATGAAGAAAAAAAAATCGCTGTTGAATTACTAAAAGAAACGGTTTTATCTGCTTTGAATGAAAGGCATTATCCTTACTCTTTTTTACTGGTTGATAGCCTTAAAGCTTCCGCTTGGTATGTTGAAGAAGGTGCCTTGGACTCAGAAGGACGCTGGGGGGAGTTTTCTGAACAATCTTATTACGTGGGAACACGTGCTATGGCAATATCCATATCAAAATTACGACAGGATCCGGGTGGATTTATTCAGATGATGCAAAAAAACTTGATTACCAAGTATTTGTCCGATGATAAGTTGATGGAATTTTATGAGCCGGGAAAAGATTGGTATGGTTTTGACGATTACACGAAAGAATTTAATAGTGAGGAAGACTTCGTTCAAGCGACGGGAATATTGGGTTTCGAATATTACGAACCATATTGGGAGGATGAGTTGCCTTATTTATGGGTATATGACAAAAATAGCGATTTGGAAATGTATTTAAATAAGATTCTCCAAAAAACGGAGGAGGATTTTAAGATTGAGTACGGTATGTATAGCGTGGTAATGAGAAAATACAACATTATAAAACAACTTTTGATTGATGGTGGCTTTTTAAACTAAACAAAAATGAACATGAAAAAACAATTTGTAGTATTTATGATTATTTTTCTTGGTCTAAGCTGGGCTTGTTCGAAGGATGAAGATAATCTTTTGCCCGTGATAGAACCGGACGATAGTGGAGTGTTCACTGATGCCGAGGGACGGGAGTTTTCATGGGTTCGTTATGGAAATTTGGAATGGATGACAACTAACCTGAATATAGAAGCGAGCGTGGGGAGTGAAATCAGCCACGAGGGTACTCGAGATCCAATCAAGTTAGAGACAGAAAAGGAGCAAAATTACGTGACTTTCGGCTATCTTTACACTTATGAGGCTGCCAAGGAGGTTGTTCCGGAAGGTTGGCGTATCCCAACCGACAACGATTGGCAAGAATTAGAAAAGGCGATGGGAATGTCGGCGAATGAGTTGAATGTTTCCAGTTGGCGAGGAGTTTCCGAGGGAACGTTATTGCAACAAACGGAAGGGACAAAGATGAACCTTCGCATGGGAGGTATGGGAGAATATGATGGTTATGGCAATTTTTCGCCTTATTTTTCTTATGTCTATGGTTTCTATTGGACCTCAACCCCGGAAGCAGAGGGGAGTAATTATTATTATTGCAGGCAAATTAGTTACAAATCAGGCCAAATTGCTCGTGTCGTTGTTGACAAAAGTAAAATGCTTTCCGTACGCTGCGTGAGAGACGCTAGATAACGAGTTCGTGTTTTTTGCATGAGGGAATTATAGCTGGTAATCAGTTTACTTTTAGTCGAAACATGTTTAACCCGGGCAGATGCCTCGGGGTGTATCAACACCCGAGGTACCTTGTATAGGGGTGAGTTAATGTGAATAATGTAATTCGTGAAAGGGAATTAATGTTAATGTATTTCTAATCGGCTCGTAATTTTTTGTTAGCGCATGGAAATATCCGTTGTTTTAACATATTCACGGAAAAGTTTGGTAAGAAGATGATTGTTATTGGTTTATGTTCGAGGGGGCCGGGTGAACCACGGAAATTGAACCCATTGACTGCGCCGTGGTAGACGCTGAATTTCAGCTAGAATCATGGAGACTCGCTAGTTACTTAATGGGCTCGGACGAAAATGTCATGTGGCGGGGTATCTGCTAAAAACCCGATAAGAAAAGAACGTGTTTAATCAGGCCTATGGAATGTGGGTACAATTTTTCAAGAGTTACCAAAAGTAAAGGAATGCGGGTATAAGTAAAATTAAAAAACAAGAAAACTATTAAAAATGAAAAAAATCGTATTATTTTTATTTATCCTGTTCACATTTATCCCGTTATACTCTCAAGAGAGCGGGAAGTTTGACTGGGATCGCCCCATGCTGGGCAAGAAAGCTCCTATTTTACACCTCAAGGAATGGTTAACCGAGAGGCCAGATACCACGGGGAAGTTTATTATTCTTGATTTCTGGGCGACATTCTGTGGGCCTTGTGTGAATTTTACCCCACGTATGAATAAGTTTGCCAAGAAATTCAAGAAAGATGCTGTTTTTATCGCTATCGCAACGCAATTAAAAGAGGACGTGGAAAAGGGAATTCGGGATATTCAAAAGATGAAAAAAAAGTACGTCCCTATAAAATTTTATCAGGCTACGGATCCCGGGTACGAACTGTTTAGTGCTTATCAAGGAGTCGGTATTCCCATGGTTATAATTATAGATCCCACCGGGTTCGTTCGTTGGCAAGGAAATCCCCACGGGGAAAACGGTAAGGAAGGCTTGACGGTAAAGGTTATCAAGGGCATTATCAGGAAATACAAGAAAAGATGAATAGGATTTACTGAGGGCACTGAAAAAGATTCCCCTCAACAATGAGGCTGAAATTCAAGAAAAAGAAGGATAGCGAGACAATTCGATATCCTTCTTCAATTTTTCCCCTTGCGAGGTTATCATATGAGGGTCAGTAGATATTTTACTCTATTCTGCCATCATTTTTACGGTTCTTCTGATATTCGCAGCGAAGATTGTCATCGTACCCTGCATTTCCATATACGATAGTCCATATGACAATGTCCTGTCATATCCCAACACGTTTTTCAGTTCTGCGTTCTTCGCTTCTATCTTGTATCGTTCTTTCGATAGTATCTTGAACCGCTCGGTTTGCTGGAATTCCATCTGGGCCTTATGATCGTCGGATTTTATTGATATAGAATAGGACTTTGTTTTGGAACCAGGTTTATAACTTCCTTCACGTGAAGTGCAGGTCTTGCATTTTTCCACATCGAAGAAGTATACATGGACTGATTCTTGCTCTGCCTTTTCTTCCCTTGACGTGTTTTCCTGACCGCCATATGCCCGGCAGGACACACGAACATTCCTACATCTTTGTTATAGTCGAACTTGTCTTCTTCCTTTCTCACGCCCTGGCTGATGCTGAAATTGAGCCGAGATATCAATTAAATGTTTTCATCCACAGACATCTTTATGTTCTCTTTGCCCGAGTAAGCCGCATCACCGACCACGACTTTCACATCTATACCGTTGGACTGGCTTTTTTGCACGAGCTTCTCGAGCTCCGGACCATTCCCCTTTTTCTCTGAAGTTACGGTTGCGCTGTTATTAGACGCTCTGAAGTCATCGCAATACGGGTCTTGTAACCAAAGAAGGTATCGTCCGCACTCTTGTGGTCGACTTTTGCATCCCTGTCTTTGGAGGTTTTGTAATGGTCTCGAATGTCATCAACCGCTTCAGATAACAGATTATCTTTTCCTTCACGGCCGGTATCTCGCCGAGGGCGGAAACTTCTGTAAGTTAGCCGAGCAATATTTCAGTGTATGACAGTTCGTGTTCAAGAACATCATCCTCGTTCTTCCAGGGAAGTTTGTCTTTTTGCCCCTAGTCTATCATGTATATTGCCTTCCGGAGCAGTCTGGAACGTTGTTTCAGTATATCGACGGGAGTGTGTGGATTGGAACGGGATACCGTGTGCGTGGCATTGACTATAATCGTACCGCTTTTCACGAGACCTTTTTCTATAACCAGACCGACCGTCTTGTTTATAAGCATATCAAGCAAATCCATATCTGCGAGACGCATCCTCTTGAACTTGCACGGGGAACTCGGGTTTATCACGTCATCTTCAGGCATCGTTCCCTGAAAGTATTTATACGACAGGTCATGCTGGGATTGCCCTACAACATCTACATCCGAAAGTGTGTAGATGGTCTTCAGAAGGAGATATTTGAACATCCGTACAGGATCTTCCGCCACTCGACCATTGTTTGACAATACTTGTCCTTCAACTTCTTATAAACGAAGTTGAAGTCAATAATGTCGTTGATTTTATGGGGAACATGATCTTTCGGAATGAGCAAGTCATATAAAAACGGAATGCTCGCTGAACTGTATCGTGTCTTGAATTGGTGATGTAAATATTTGATTTACAAATGCTAAGTTGCAAAAAGAATTGAGTAAATATACAAATTAATGAATATTTCCTCGATAATTTTATAGAACCTCTATGAGGACTTTTTCAGTGATCTCTTTTCAGAGTGGGTTCTTTTCTTTTCAAATACCCCTTTTTAATTATAGAAAGGTGTCGTTAAAATAATAAGAATCCGACTATAGTCGCATGGTGACTATAGTCGGATTGGTAATGATAGAGCTAGGGAGAAACGGATAAATAGGTAAGGTCTGCCCTACGGGATACAGGGATATTTTGTTTTGGGAAAATTACCCGGATAGGGCAAAAGATAAAAACGATATCCTTTATGGGCAAATGATGGATTTGGTGATATACTTTCTGTATAAAATTAACGCAAATGTTTTTGTGAGTACTTCTGGTTCAAGATAGCGTCTAATTCACGTTGCATACAATAAATTACAAACTTAATCAATGTTTCGATGGGAGAGTAGTAATATTAATGATAATTATCATTTGTTTTATTAATAGGAAATCATCTCGTTTTTTTCTTCAGATAATATTTTATTAATTTGCGTCAATAACGAAGGATTAAGTTGTGCGAAGTCAAGAGAAATTGTTACGGGGGATAAATCGAAAGGATCCCATGGCGTGGAAAGAGTTATATCGCTGTTTCTACGGGGCTTTATGCAATTACGCGACTAGAATTATCGATGATACAGGTGTTGCGGAAGATATTGTACAAGAATGTCTTATCTCTATTTGGGATTCGAAATTGTTTTTTCCGAAATTGAAAGCCCTATCTGTTTATTTGTATCGTTCCGTCTATCACAACGCCTTAAAGTATTTACGTGATAAAGTTACAGATGATCAACATTTACAAAAATGGTGTAACGAGCAAACGGTAATAGAAGAAAACGGTTATTACGAAGCCCTTGAGGAAGAATTAATTAGGAAATTACACGAGACTATAGCCAGATTACCCGATCAACGCAAGAAAATCCTATTATTGAGCATTGATGGCCTTTCCACACGAGAAATTGCTGATCATTTGAGCGTTAGTATTAATACTGTTAAAACTCAAAAGAAACGGGCATATGCTTATTTAAAGGAAAATATGGAACAAGGTTTTTGGTTACTATTTTTACTAGAAATTTTAAAGTAAAAAAACGATTCTACTGTCACCCGTCCATTCTTTTTTTGGATTTAATATATAAAAATATAATCAAAAGAAGACGTTATGACGTGGAACTTGTTGCATGAAGACTCTGAATGGCTTTTTCGAAAACTAGTAGAACATTCTGAAGAAACGACTGACAGTAAAGAATTACAACAGCTTGCAGAGAAATTAAAGAGAAAGGGATATATTTCTAGAAAGCTAGGTGAACAACAAAGTTTCAATTACCAGAAAGCTTACAAACGATTCACTTTCTCTACCGGGACCCATGTATTCCCTCGTTTGTTTAAGGTCGCCGTTATCATTTTGGTAATTATAGGGAGTGGTATATTGTATTTTTTGCAAGATCAAGGAAATGGTAATTTCCAGGAAAAAATCAGAATTGCGAATATTCATCCAGGAAATAGGAAAGCATTTTTGATTAAGCATGATGGTGAAAAAATTGCACTCGGTGACCATGGCAATATGATAAAAGAAAGTGGAGTTGAAATTCACGTGGATACGTTAGGAATATTTTATCAAGTACAAGAAAAGGAAATTCCTAAAGAGATCATGTACAACACGCTTGTTGTCCCGAGAGGAGGGGAATATTCACTAGCCTTGTCTGATGGAACTAAAGTGTGGTTAAACGCTGGTTCGGAATTAAAATATCCGATCTATTTCTCGGGAGAAACAAGAGAGGTTTACATATCAGGAGAGGCCTATTTTGATGTAAAAAAGAAGGAAGACCAACCTTTTATCGTCAGAACAAACCTTGGGGATATTACCGTGCTTGGTACGGAATTTAACGTGCAAAATTATCTTGATGACGAGCAAGTCGTGATGACTCTCGTCAAGGGGAAAATATCGTATAAGCAAGTAAATCATGAACAAGTTATTTTACTACCGGGCCAACAGTTGGTTGTCAAAGAGAACGGGACAAAAGAAATCAATACCGTTGATACTCGATATTCCACTGGTTGGAAGAATGGGATGTTCTTTTTCCGGGCCCAAAGATTGGAAGAAATAATGGAACAACTAGAAAGATGGTATGATGTTCATGTTTTCTATACTAACGAGGCCGTAAAAGACCTGCATTTTACTGGTGATTTGAGCCGCTTCAAAAATATTGACACGTTTATCGAAATGTTTGAACAGAGTTCTGATGTGAAATTCGATATACAGGGTAAAAACTTGTTTATCGGAATGTGAAATACCATTAATAAATATATTTAAAGTTATGAAAAAGAAAAGAACAATGATGTATTCTTTAGTTTGTTTTCTATTTCTGTTTGTCTTTGTGAGTGGTAACATCTACGGACAAAACGGGAAGGTTAACTTGAACTATAAGGACGCCTCTTTCGTGGAAGTCATTAATGATTTCCACGAACAAACAGGAGTAAAATTCATGTATAACTTGGAGAAGGTGAAAGACAAAAAATGTAAGGATCTTATCATGAAGGATATGCCTGTAAAAGACGCTATACGTGTAGTACTAAAATATTTTGGGTTAACTTATTCCATGATTGAAGGGGTCGTGGTCGTTAAAGAGTTAGGGGAGAATTTGCAAACTGGAAAAACTGTCACGGGAACTGTTTGCGATGAGAACGGGGAGCTTCTTCCAGGGGTGACTGTGCTTGTTAAAGGGACGACCCTTGGAGTCGCTACCGATGTGAACGGGAATTTTAAAGTCACTTTTCCTGGAGAAACGGAGAATACCTTGATATTTTCGTTTGTCGGAATGCGAACAAAAATGGTAAAATGTACAGATGACAAACCGTTAAAGATTACCATGCAAATGGATGCGGCCCAACTGGAAGAGGTCGTTGTTTTCGATGATGGGTATAATCGGTTACCACGTAAGGATATGGTTGGAGCGTACACGACCGTGAAAGCGGAAGATATAATGATGCCAGCCTATCAAAGTGTGGACCAGATGTTACAGGGGAAAATAGCCGGTCTACAAGTCATTAACACCTCGTCTCGAGTGGGTGCCACCCCGCAAATTAAGATTCGAGGAACTTCCACCTTGCTTGGAAATAAAAGCCCATTATGGGTGGTTGATGGAGTGATTCAAGAAGAACCGCTATCGATTGACGTTAGTTCCCAGTTAACAGGAAATATGGCAGACTTGATCGGTAACGAGATTTCCTGGTTGAATCCTCTCGATATTGAAAACGTCACGGTGTTAAAAGATGCTTCTGCCACGGCTATTTACGGTTCAAGGGCTTCAAACGGTGTGATCGTGATCACGACCAAGAGAGGTGCCAAAGAACGTGCGAGTGTACGCTACTCTACCCACTTTTCTGTTCGTCAACGTTCTCACTACGGCTTGTATGATTTCATGAATTCCAAGGAACGTATTCAATTCAGTAAAGAGGCTTACGATGCTGGAGCGCGTTACCAGCAAGAACCTCTCCCGCAAAAATACACTTACGAGGGTTTGATGGCCATGTTTAACGATCGCCAGATAACGGAACAGGAGTTTATGGTCCAGATGGAAAAATTGGAAACGGTAAATACCGATTGGTTTGATTTGCTGACACGTAATTCTATCAGCCAGAATCATAATTTAAGCGTTTCCGGTGGTTCTCAAAAAGTAACTTACAACGCTTCAGTCGGTTATTCTAAAAACGCTGGTATCGAGATCGGTAACGAAAATGACCAATTTACCTCTCGTTTGAATGTGTTTGCGGAATTAAACAAGCGTTTGTCGATATCTTTAAACTTGAACGGAAGTATCCGGAATTCAGATGGTTATGGGCCTGGTGTGAACCCGTACAGTTATGCTTTGAACACCTCTCGTGCGGTGCCTGCTTATGAAGAAGACGGCAGTTTAGCTTATTATAAGAATTATTACACGTACCAACTTAACCCGGTATTAGGTGGTTACAATACTTATTCTTATAATATTTTCAATGAAATGGAAAATAGCTATTCCAAAAACAAAGGTGTGAACTTCAATGTTTCGGCAACATTAGACTTTAAAATTCTGGATTGGTTATCATGGCAGGCAACAGGAAGTCTTACCCAAAGTATGAATGACTCTGAAGGTTATGCTGGCGAGAAAACTTCTACCGTCGAATGCCTCTATAGAGGATACCCGTACAATAGCGAGAAATCCGGTTCGGAGAAATTTAACGCAGCTTTGTTACCTTGGGGTGGTACGTTGACAACTTCAAATTCAGAAGGTCTTTCTTTGAATATGTCTCATCGTTTGGCATTCTCTAAGACCTTTAACGAAGATCACCGTATCAATGCCATGTTAGGAATGGAACTACGCTCTTCCAAACAACGTTCCAACGGTAATACGGTATGGGGATACGTGCCCGAGCGCGGTGAAATTATCGTGTCTCCCTCCCTCCCGACGGAGGTAGTCCCTGTTGGAGGCGGTACCCATTATGATGTTCAATGGGGAGCTCTAAATAATTTGTTCGATGGAGGTTGGAGAAAAACGACAACTAGAACTAATTACATGTCTTTCTTTGGAACTTTGGCGTATTCATTGAAAAATCGCTACGTGTTTAATTTTAACGTGCGTTCAGATGCATCCAATCGTTTCGGGGAAGATCAAAATAAAAAATTTGATCCCACTTGGTCTGCTGGTTTTTCCTGGAAAGTAGCAGAAGAGCCATTCATGAGAGAAAATGTAGAGTGGTTGGAGTTAATGAACCTTCGTGCCACTTACGGGGTACAAGGTTACGTGATAACTTCTATTAGTCCCGAATTGATCGCTAGCTATGAAGGTATTCTTCGCAGCTATAATGAATATTACTTGTCGATCTCCAGTCTCCCTAATCCTCATTTGAAATGGGAACAAACCAAGACTTGGAATTTTGGTTTAGATTTATCACTATTCGGGGTGTCCATGAGCGTGGAGTATTACGGGCGTCGTACTTCTGCCATTGCGCGCACGGACGTGGCACAAGAATACGGTGTGTCTTCCCTGCTACTAAATGGAGGTATATTGACGAATCACGGAATTGAAGTGACGTTAAACTTCACTCCTTACAAGAAAGACGATTTCGCCTGGACCGTTGGTCTGACCTCTGCCCGTAACTGGAACCGTTCCAAACTTAGCGATCTCACTGCAAAAGCAGATGGAGTGAACCACTCGGATTTTTTAAGTGGTAATTCAAGCCGACCGTTAAAAAAAGGTAAGCCATTAGCTGCTTTCTGGTCTTTCTCGTTTGCTGGCCTAGACCCGGAGAACGGTTACCCGCTTTTCAATTATATCGATAATAATGCCTCGGAAGCATACGGTTCTCAAGATGTGGACCCGCTCTCGTTTTTGGTTTACTCGGGTTCTTCCGAACCAGTGTTTGATGGAGGCCTCAACACTCGTCTTCGTTGGAAAGGCTTGTCGTTTGGTGCAAATTTTGCGATTGCTCTTGGAGCAAAGAAGCGTTTACCTAACCCTTATTCTTCCTTTACACAAGGAAAAATCCCAAGTCCTTTCAGTAATATCTCCAAAACACTGAACAAGCGTTGGAAAAAAAAGGGAGACGAAACTTTCACTCACATTCCGGCTATTTATACTTCTGTGGAAGACATCTATAATCTCTATCTTCCCAACGGTCTTTACATGAGTCGTTACGATATGTGGGCACAATCGGATGTTATGGTGGTAGACGCTTCTTACCTGCGTTGTACGCAGCTATCGCTAGCGTACAATTTCCCGCATAATCTTTGCAGCAAGATTGGTTTAAGCAGCATTTCTGTCAATGCCAATATCAATAACTTGTTCGTGATAGCTAGCAAGAAATGGAATGGATATGATCCCGAATTAGGAGACAGTATCACTCCCAAGATATATTCTTTAGGTTTAAGTGTAGGATTCTAAAAACATTTATCGTGATGAAACAACTAAAAAATAATATTGTAGCATTAGCCTTGGCAGGAGGTGTCCTTTGTGGCTGTGGGGATTTTCTAGAACCTTCTTCAACAAGCGAGTTTGTTCCCAAAGACGCTAAGTCGCTCAATGAACTCTTGTTGGGAGAGGCGTATCCTCGTAATGACATTGGTAGTATGAACATTTTTTTGAATTTGTTAGACGATGACATAACGACAACACCATACCAGAAACCACAAGATGGCTTTGATGCCAATCGTTTTTTGGCAGCTTACTCGTGGCAACCGGATATGTTTAAATTGATGGAGGAGGCCGGCTATACAAACTCGAACATGTACGAAACACACTATAGCCTTATTTTGGGAGCCAATGCCGTTATCGATTACATCGACCAAATAAAGGACGAGGAGCAAAACATTAATTATGTGCTGGCGCAGGCATACACGCTTCGCGGATTCTTGTACTTTAAATTAGTAAACATTTTCGGGGAACCTGTAAATAGTAATCCAAATGCCTTGGGTGTTCCTCTGAAGTTGAACAGCGGGGTAGAAGATAGCGAAAACGCTTTGGCCCGCCGCACGGTGAAAGAGGTCTATGATCAAGTCTTAAGCGATCTGCTGGAGGCTGAACGCTTGTACTCGACTTTGCCCGTTGAAAAACAATTTACACGGGATTATCGTACCAATCTCCCCATGGTGGAGCTTTTGTTATCGCGCGTTTATCTCTATTTAGAAAATTGGGAAAAGGCAGCAGTATATGCTGAAAAGGTCATGAAGAACGAGAATTTTAAATTGCTAGACTTGAACACGGTAGCAACGACTACGGAGGAAGGACTCCCGTATTTCAAAGTTTATCATGCGTATGCGGAATCTCCCGAGGTGATTTGGCTTTACGGCAACGTGTCGGATATGGGTAGTTTGATTATGTCTTATGCCGGGGTTGCGAACCCACGAGATGATAATCGAATTATGCACGCTTACTTTAGGGCTTCTAACTCCTTGATGAATTGTTACGAGGAGAATGACTTGAGAAAAGAACGCTATATCATACGTAAACAAATGGTTGGCGAGAATTATACCAAGGAGTGGACGCCGATGGCTATTGGGAAGTTGTCTGTAAGTATTCCAGAAAGCACAGACGTCTCTTTAGATAATTTTTACAAACCGTCTTCAGGAACGGGAATCTTTGGTAGAAGTTTGCGTCTTTCAGAGGCTTACTTGAATTATGCGGAGGCAAACGCCATGATGTATAAAGCTGGTACAAACGGGGATGGAGCAGTAAATGCCCGGCAAGCGTTAGATGATTTGCGGGAAAAACGCTTCGCCGCTGAAGATTTCACGAAACTTAATATTAGTGATGCAGATGAATTGATTCTGTTTGTACGTGATGAACGTCGTAGAGAATTGTGTTTCGAGGATCATCGCTGGTATGATTTACGTCGTTGGGGAATGCCGGAGATTAAACACGTGTGGAACATTAGTAGTAGCATGCAAGTAGTTTACACGTTAAACTTAGGTGATAAAGGGTATACAGTGCCTATCCCTGATGAAGCAATGGAAGCAAATGCTGCTTTGAAACAAAATGAATTGCCCTCAAAACGAGAGCCAGAAGGCATTTCAGAACAAGAATAGATCAGAAGAGTATTAATATCATAGAAGAATAGAAATGAAACTAAATAAAACTTTAGTAGCCTTGACAATCGGATTACTAGGCCTAACATCGTGTGATAAAACGGATGATCCGCTGGAGCCATCAGGCAATTATTCTCCATTGCGTGTTGATTTTCCCCAGGGTACGAACGAGTGGGATTTCCGTATAGAGCAGATATACAAAACGTATGGCGTTTACCTTATTTACAAAGATGTTACACTTGAAGATTTGAACAGAACTTGGGTGTCCGTGGGTACTGGTGATATCTATTATGGAGATGATCTTCCTGATGAAGAAGTCCCGTTTTATGTTGATTTTTTTGAACAACAAATATTTCCTTATTTTTCCTCGGAAACTGTTCAAAAAGCGTTTCCTATCAAAATTTATATGTTGAAACACCTAAGAGCGGAATCCCGGGATGTTGGGGGAGATGGCACTGGCACTGGCACTGGTACTGGTACTGGCACTGGCACTGGCACTGGTACTGGCACTGGTACTGGCACTGGCACTGGTACTGGCACTGGAATAATAGAGGTTTTGCCTAGCGGTTTTAAAGCGATGAAGTGGGATGGATTCGATTATTGGGCTATCAGCTTCACCGAAAGTGAAATTTATGCATCTGATGACCAGAGTATGAAACAGAAACGTTGCGGTATTATTTATCAAATTATTGCGAATATGGTGGAAAATGGTACAATTGTGGAACCCGCTAATTTGAAAGATGGGGTCGATTTAGAAACGGCTCTTTCTACCAAAAAAAATAATGTAAATTATCGTTTTTATCGAGGTATTCCTAATTCGATATTAACAAGTTTTGGAGCGGGAACCAGAACTGGTGTTGCGGAGTTGACTAGTGATTATGCTGGGGCAAACTCGATGATTTCCACTTATTCGGGTGAAAATAATCACGAGTATTTCTTAAATTACATACGTAATATAATGTGGTTTACAGAAACTGAATTCAACGAGAAATACTTGGACTATCCTTTAATCATTGAAAAATATAATTTAGTAGTAAACTACATGCTTACAAATTGTGGGCTAGACCTTAGGCAGATTGCCGGCAAGTGAGACGTAGATTTAAAAAAGAGAACGAAGTTAGATGAAGATTATTTTTATGTTCTTGTTACAAATCTTATTGTTCTCGTCTAGTATACGAGGAATGGTATTTCCAGACACAGTCTGGGAATACCATTTTAATACTGCCGAGGAAATAAGGATGGCCTATCGAGAGGGAAGAAAGGCATGTAGAGACAATAACGCAGCATCTCTTTACAATGACTACTACATGGTATGGAATAGTGGAGAGTATATTTTACGGCACAAGGGGAAGGCTACGGATGCCGATCTTTTGTTAAAAATATTTCCGCGGCTTTCTTTGAATGCTTCCACCTTAACGTCTTTTATGTCTAAAAACGAATACTCCCGACTGGTTGACCATTATTATTTACTACAAGCCTTAAAAGCCGGAGAAACATTTGATGCAGCCCGGGATGCGGTGACTGTTGACATGCGTTTTCTAACTTTAGGTAGGCTTAATAGAAATGACTACTGGAAATTACGTGACGTATTCTCTTCTCGCAACACTTCGCTGCACATGACCTATTTAGCAAAGTTACCTTTTCTCTTTCAAAACCATGGTTGTACAGAGGGATTACTTGATTTGCGTGCTATTATCGAAAAGCATGTAGCCGATTCTCCCCTGAAGGAAGAGATAATGATGTTGTACAAACAATACATCCCATTGATGAGAGACAAGCCAGCTCCCGTCTTCACGTTGAAGGACGCCCAAGGTGCTGAACACTCTCTCGTTAATTTTAAAGGTAAACTGCTAGTGATAGACGTGTGGGCTACTTGGTGTTGCAGTTGTTTGAAGAAAATACCTCTATTTTTGCAACTTGCAGACAAATACCGCTATCGTAATGACGTTGCGTTTATTACCATTTCTATCGACCGTAGCAAGGTACGTCCTAAATGGTTGAAAGCATTGCAAGAACATGGTATGACCGGATTGTTGAATTTGATACCTGATATGGATCACGTTTCGCCTTTTGAAGAGGCTTATCACTGCTCAAGTGTTCCTCGTTATATTATCATCGATGGGAAAGGAAACATAGTTACAGCCTTTGCTCCCTCTCCCGGTGATGGTTTGGAAGTATTGGTGGAAAGTATTTTGAATCAATAATTTATTTTTGAAAACCATGTAAAAAATTTTTGAAAGCCGTGCCAATGGAGGATTAATTAAAATATTGTCATTAATAGTGTAACGAATAATTTTTATCCATGAAAAAACTAATTTATTTACTTGTTATCACCATTATTTTTGCCGCTTGTGCAAGTAAGAAAGATTATATTGTAACGGGCTCGATCGAAGGAGGAGTAGAAGGCGGTATCGTTTATTTGTCGTTTGTAGAAAAAGGGAGCTTCGTGAATATAGATTCCTCTGTGATCAAAAACGGGGTATTTACTTTCAAGGGACGACAGGATACTGTAGTTAATTGTTACGTCAGGAGCAAGGAGAAGGTTGGAAATACTAATAGAAAACTATACGGTGATTTCTTTCTAGAAAACGGCGAGATTAATATAATAATAACAACTAAGGGTAGCACTGTTTCCGGAACTCCCAATAATGATGCTTATCAAGCGATAAGAAATGAAATGTACGAATTACAAAAAAATCTTGCTAGTGTTCCCAAAGAAGAACAAATGAAGGAATTTGATAAGATTTTCACGGGAGTGATGAAAAATGCGGCGACCCGTTATATCTCGATGCCCGTGGGGATTCATTTTTTGAAACAAGCACAGCATTTTATGGAAACGGAAGAGCTGGCTGTACTTCTCAAGCGAATTCCGGAGGGCTTGGCTAATGATCCTGAAATCGTCCACATGAAAGATATTGTTAAAAGAAAGCAGGCGACCGCTATCGGGTGTAAATTCGTGGATTTCACCATGAGTACCCCCGAGGGAAAGACAGCGAAATTATCCGAATATGCCGGTAATGGCAAGGTGGTACTTGTTGATTTTTGGGCTAGTTGGTGTGCGCCTTGTTGCAGTGCGATACCCGGGTTAATTAAAATATACGAACAGTACAAAGATAAGGGATTTGAAATCGTGGCTGTATCGTTAGATCAAGACGCTAAAGCTTGGAAAGAAGCCATTAGAAAAATGAATATGTCTTGGCCTCAACTGACAGACTTGAAGGCTTGGAAAAGCGAGGGGGTTAAGTCATATGCTGTGGGCACAATCCCTTACACTATACTGATAGATGCTGGGGGAAAAATTATCGCTAGGAATCTACATGGAGATGAGTTGGAAAAGGCAATTGCCGAGTCGGTGAAATAATAGTATTTTTCTAAATAGTAGATACAATAACATTTTCAATACGATGATTCGTGTTATTTTTAATTCAATAATTTGTTTGCCTCTTTTCCTAAGTATGTTTAGAACATACCAGTTAATAAACTTTTCCAGACAGGTAAAAATAAAAGGGCAGGTAACCATCACGGCCCTGCCCAACAAATTAGAGTTTTTAAAATTGTTACACGGAGATTGTAACAATACCTTTAAACATGACGTTTATTTAAATAGGGAAAGAGCCTCCGGTCTCTTTCATCATGTCAATTGCCCACTGAAATAATAAAAAAAAACGCCTGCTGCATACCGGAGGCTACACCTTTCTATGCAACAAACGTTATTTATATCTCATGTGGGCGCAACAAATATAAGAATTAATTTCTTTATTCATGGGAAATTGATCTTTTTTTACTCTATATTGTAAAATCTTTTTTTTCATTGTCAGTTTTAGTGTTTGAAAAAATGGAGTATAGTATATTTTGTAAGGATAACTATTTAGCTTGAAGAGTATTTGTCGGGATGAGGAGATGTTTTGCTTGCTTCTTGTATGTATCGTGTCTTTGTTAACACTTGTTGTGAAAAATATTTCGTATATTTTGCCATACGAATGGGATTACAGTTAGTTGTTAACATTCTAGGTAAAAAATTGTTACGGATCAAGTATCTTGAGATTGAACAGAACCCCGCAGGTGAACACATGGCTTTGTGATATCTGGTATTTGCCCTAATGGACGGAACAACTTTGAAGATACTCCTCTGTCTCTTTCAAAGAGAACGGTTTCAGGTATATCCAATGTCTGATTCTGTTATGTAGCCACCTCGTTTTTTTATCAGTTTGTCTGGCATCTGCGAGGTGGTCGAGTCGATTGCGACCAATACGATATTATACAGGTTGCTTGCCTAACTGATCCAAAAATATTTTAGGGCACTTACAAAATCGAAACGGCGTGAAATTATCTTCGATATTATATCTATGAAGATGATTTTTGACAGTCTTTCCGAGGAGTTACAAGGAGATTGCATGAGAACTTGAGATCTCGTTGAACACGGTAAAAATACGGGTGAGTAAAATCCTATTGTTTGATTCGTGGCAAGACCGGTATTAGTTTTATTACATTTATGGACTCGTATGTAACCTCACAAAACGATGTAAGTGTTGACACGTACTTTTTTGAAGAGTTATCGAGTAACCAACATATCTACGATGACTATACGAGACCAACATTCACTTTCTACAGTTTTGAATCAGATTCAGATGGAATAGAAGGAGGTGAAGAAGAGATAACGTGGAGTAACCCGATGATCCTGACGGAGACCGTGTACCTTGACAATACTGATGCCCCCTGACGAAAATGGAACGACCGTTTCTGGCGATTCGACTTTCAATGTTTCACTGGAAACATCTTCGTGCCTGCTGAACAGCGAGAATGCTTCCGCGGGCACGGAAACAGCCAATGTCGTGTATGCGTTGTGCTTCAAGGGTACGGACCAGTACGCCGTCGGTCGTTACGAAATATACACTCTGCAGGCTAACGAGGAGAAAACCGGCTTTGGCTTGAACTGTTTGAGGATTCAAATCAAGGCATTGGATGCCGATGATGAAACACCAACGATAGATGATATCGTCGCTTCGGGATACTGGGCGAGAGATTATATCGAAGTCATCATTCCATGTGCTGGATACCAATACTCTAATGCTTGGGTAGGCATTTACGGAAACGACTGCCTACTCATGTCTTCGACATTGGTTTGGAATTACAGTAATTATCTGGTAACAAGTATTGTAATTCAGGATCTTCATGTCATAACAGACGCTACGTATGGAGAAACCTACGGCATGTCTGCCTGTCTCATCCAGTGTGACGAAAACGGCGACATACTCTAAACGTTATTCGCTTGTTCAATAAAACCGGCAGCATGGGCATACGTTATAGGGGGGGAAGTCCCAACGGGTCCCGGTAGTGGGAATCATTACCGTCATAACCTTTCCGTACTTGCCATGTCAAGCAGGAAATCATAGATGCTCATTGTCTGAATGCCGCTTTCATCGTTCCACGATTTGGTATGTTCACCCACAACCAGGAGTTTTCGGAATGAATCGCCCACTAGTCGCAGCGAACGCTTTGCCTGTTCCATCTTCTCCCCGTCCGGCATACGCCAGGCCGACTGGATGTAAATCCGCTCACTTCCTTTGTTGCAAACGAAATCTACCTCCAACGTTACTCGTTGTTGCTGCCCTTCGGCATTGTGGACGCAATGATGGATGTTGCCCACATCGATAGGCCAGCCACGTCCCCGTATCTCGTTGTAAATCACGTTCTCCATCAAGTGGGTAGGTTCGTTCTGCCGGAACGAAAGAATGGCATTTCTAAGATCGATGTCCTGATAATAGCACTTGTACGGCGACCCGATGTATTTACGTCCCTTGATGTCGTATCTCTCCGCCTTCTCTATTAGGAACGCATCCTGCATGTATCTCAAGTAGGCAGATACCGTCTTGTCCGCAATGTCCTGCACCTTGCTTACCGACTTGAACGTGTTGGCTATGTTGGACGCGTTGACGGGTGCTTCCACGCTGGATGCAAGCGTCTTGGAAAGTTCCTCGAACTCAGGTTTCAGCTCGATGTTGTTCCGCTCGTAAATATCCCGTAGATATACCGTGCGATACAGGCGATGCAAGAAGTCCGTTTTCTTGTCATCGCCGTCTTGCGCAAGTAATTGAGGCTGTTCCCCATACATCAGATATTCCGTCCAGCCGTCTTCTTTTCCACCCTCGTACACGGACATAAATTCCCTGAACGACAACGGCTAGACGTGGATTTCATCGTCTCTGCTCCGAAATTCGGTCACGACATCCGATGAAAGGAACCGGGAGTTGGAGCTGGGCACGTGTACATCCGCACCTTCCGTTACGGACAGCGTGGAAAGCACTTCCACGAAATCCTCCACTTCCTGCACCTCATCAATGATGATATAATAGGTGGAGGAATCCCGCATCTTGCTTTCTACCCGATCCAGCAGGTAATCGGGATTCCTGAATGCCTTGTTCTTCCGGCTCTCCATATCGATGATGAGGACATGATCTGATTCAAGCAAATGTTGAAAAAAACAGTCTCTTCAGAAGGAATGACTTTCCCGAACGGCATAACCCGGTAATGATTTTGATAAGTCCATTGCCTTTTGACCGGTGAAGAGCTTTTCAATATAGGTATTACTATCTATTATCATGCTTTACGAATCAACGTCACTTGTGACAGTTTCCCGGGGCAACGTTAGCGGTTCCCGTTGAAAGAGCAACTATCTCGAAATAAAAAAATTACATTATTGAATATTTTACCGGGTCATCGGTTAAGGCGATGCCTGACTTCGTCAAATCCTTGTTGGTTTTCTTGGTGATATCTTCGCGTATTCCCGTGTCGTGGTAATGTTCGTATGCCCCGATGCTCTTGTTCTGTTTGTTCTGATTGAAGGTGTGTCTTTCGGCGGGATTATGCCGTATCGAAACCGAATGGTTTGGGAATTTATCCGTGAATTTTGCATGCGGTGAATTACCCCGTTACGAGATGAAAGAAAATAAGGTAACCATATACACCGCCGATGATGGTATAACAAAGATTGATGTAAAGCTTGAAGAGGAAACTCTGTGGCTTACACTGGATCGGGCGTACGAGTTGTACCAAACGGACAAATCGAATGTAAGCGGGCGTATCGGTTCGAATGGAAAGAACGCTTGGCGTAGGACGTGAAGTGGAACACTACAATCCAGGGAGTGGTTATCGCGTCCGCTCCCGATTCCTCGTTAATATAGTTGGAAGTCCAATCTTTATTTTAGCAGAAATCTTCTCTTGTGTCATTCAGGCGATCGAAGAGAGGAAGAATCTCGAACAAGCCCGCCTCGTGTAATCGAGATTCTTCTCTGACACTCTGAATGACAGAATGTTTTAGATTTTTCGCTTTCTTCTGAAGTGGCGAAGGGCCTTTCATCCGGTGTGACGAAGAAAGCAACGTGTTCCAAACCGTCTTACCGTATGCTTATCTTTTCGACGGGCTGCCTCTTCGTTTCATCCAAGGGCTTTGCGTGGTATTTCACCCCGTCGAAATCGATCTCTTTCAGGTCGATGCACCGGATGTTGCTGTTGTACATGGTCCGGTAATAAATCATCCGGTTGCGGGTGTCCGATGCGACGGTGAACTGGGTGGCACTGGGCATATCGGCGGGAGCCTTTCCCCAGGCGAGTTCGGTTCCCGTCGGGATGTCGAAGTTGTTCAGGATATGAAAGGCCTGAAAGACGCTTTCCCGTGCGTCCGGTTGTTCCGGTGCGGTAAGCTGGAAGAAGGCGGCACGGACGAAACGGGATGGAGGGGTGAAGTCTCCGGGTAATCCCTGCATGCCGCTTCCATGCCCGAAATTCTTCATCTCCAACGGGCCGAACGGGTGTTCGGGAGCGTTGCCCGGTTGGAGGTTGATGTAATTGTTCAGGTTGGTCCAATGCCATTCGATACCCGGCGAGTTGGTCAATACTCCCAGCGGGTTATCGTAAAAGTGCATCTGCCCGTTCACGATTTCCAATACCGTTTGTCTGCCCGAGGGCTCGGTGAACCGCCAATGCACGGTGGACGAACGGGGGTCGATATGGATGACGCGGACTTTCTCCAGTGCCCCTTTCACCTCGTCCAGGGTGCCGCATTCCGCCAGGACGTAGGATACCACCTGGAAGTCGGCCAGGCACTTGTCTTTCAGGGAAGCGTCGTAAGGCTGGTATTTGCCATAGCCGGGAAAGTAGAAGAGTCCGGCGGAAAGACCTTTCTCGTTGATTCCTTCCACCATGAATTCCTTCTGTTCTACCGCCACTCCCACGTACCCGTGCTTGCTCCTGAACTTGATCCCGTCCATCCCCGTGGGGGTGAGTGACTGGAGTTCCTGGTTCCGGGGAACCACTACATACATGCTGTTCATGACGCTTTCCGCCCATTCGATGGTACGTGCCGCGACGATGGCACCGTCCTTGCTTTTGAGGGTGATGCCCGTGCAGGCACCGGCTGGCACTTGCGACACGATGCCGATGCTTGCCAGCAGAAATGTGGATAGTTTTGTGTTCATAATTATTGTTTTTGATGATTATCGAAAGAGATAACGTCCAAATGGAGAATTATGTTTGTTAAACACGCGGGAAAATACGCGATATGCCATAATCTGATCCTGTCTAACGCCCGTTTTACCAGCACGATCACGGCCCTACCGTCATTTCTTCCTTTTTCCGCCGGCTCTGCTCTCTCTTTTCGTCGGCGAAAGTTCAGATTTAATACCGCTTCTGTTTATACCGTGTTTAGTGGTATAAACGGGCCGTTCTCACACGCTCGATAGTCCGCTCGTTTCAGCCCGATAGTAACAGTCTTCGGGCAGGTTGGCTTTTAGCCTGTTTGTGGCCTGCGAGGGCTGTGGGTCAAATCTTCTATATCCACAGGATTTGGGAGATATGGCTCTGTTCTCGTGAATCCTGCCCGACACAAGCTATGAGGATGTCATGAACACCACGATTCTGTAAATCGGTCAATACATTTAATCAGAAGTTAGTGTCCTCATTTTTTAGATATATACATGCCAAGTAAATCCTTGCGTCCCTCCTTGTCTATAACCAAGACGTTGTATATGGTATGGGTCACAGTGCAACCCCTGTCATCCATCACCTTATAATAGCATCAAGCCAGACTATCGGATAAATATAATCCAAGCTCAGGGAACGCCATGCCTTTATTGCCGGGAGTACACGGTCGGTGATAGTGCTGATCGTCTCGGTAGATACACGGTTGCCGAGGTTCTCTTTTATTTAGTCACTAATCTCACGTGTATTGTTTCTCAATGCGTAAAGCCCGATGATGCAGTCTCCGACACCTTCGGCAAGAACAGTCTCGCATTTCTTAATAAACAGGGGATCGAACGTGACATTGCGGTCACGGGGAGTGGACACGGTCACGTCACCCATGGATGTCTTGACTTACTTCTGCATCTTTCCATTACAACGGTTACCACTCATACGCTTGTTATCTGTAAGATGGGCATCCAGCTCGCTTTCAAGAGCTGCATTTAAAATACTCTCCAACAACGGGGCAAAGACTCCATCCTTTCCTAATAAGGATTTACCGTCTTTTAGCTGTTCGATTGCCTTGTTCTTGATACATTCAAAATCAAATTCTTCGCTCATAAATAAACTGTGTTAGCAAAGTTAATACTTTATTTGTTTCCTTCGCTAACATAGTTCAATTTACGGCCGCCTGCTTTGCCAGCCACGCTTGATGTGCGATGATAACATCCTGACGCTCCTTTTCAAGTAGTGCTTCCGTTTCGGGAGTGTAACCGAGGAACTCGATGCACCCGCCATTGTAGCCTGTGAGTTTGCAGCGGATACCTGCCTTCTCCAACTTGTCGATACGCTTCTGTGCAGTCTTGACACTCGAATAGGGTAATGGCCAGAAGTATTTGTCGCCACTATGCCCGTATGAATCCTCTCCGAGCACCATCTTGCCTTGCACTCGTTGGCTGTTGTAGAAACTGAAGTATGTACCGCCCAACGCCAGGCGTATCGCCTTGTGTGCAGTACCTTCAGGATGCTTGAACACTTCGGGCTTCTTGCCCTTGCAATCTAATTTGGGCAGTTCTACCTTGTATGGCTTCTTGTATGTACCGACTCCCAAATGGAGGTAGAAGTTCGTACAGAAGTAATCTGTCATAGGATCGCTGTCATCGAAGTTGTACGACATCACAAAGTCGCATGCATTCTTCAGCACCTCTTTGGCTCTGTCGGTGAGCGTTTGGTCTGCATCAATGTTGTAGTGGTTTACATCGTGATGGAACACTACACCCTTATCCTTCTTGAATGCCTCGAAGTCTGCTTTGATAAGGTATATGTGGATTGAGTTGTAGTTGTGCCTTGATACGGAGAACTTATACTTGGGATATGTCTCCTTCATCCAGTTACGCACCAGCTCCACGATTTCTGGAGCGTGCTGCCCTTGATAGTTACGACCTTTCCAACGATACTCGTTATATACGAAGTTGGCATACTCCTTCGCTGTTGCTCCGGCATAGTCATTCTCATATCCCGAAGCGTTTGCAGATACGGTTGTATCGTTCTTCCATATCTCATGGAGCCGTTCAAACTCCACATTTATCTGCTGCATCATCTCTGTGCTTCCACCTTTGTCGGGGTGATTCTCCAATGCCAAGTGGCGGTACTCCTTCTTGAGTTCCGCCAGTGAGTTTATATTCTTAAAGTAAGTCATAAGCGTAGATGTTAGAATGTTAATACCATTGTAAAATACTCTATACACTCGGATTCGATACCGAGGTCGCTACACGACTCCTCAATGTCGCTCTCTTGCAGGTCATTTACCTCTTGCAGTTCCTTCGGATTTCATCATTCAGACACTCCTTTGCAGTTGCTTCAGCACGGTTACATGAACCGTATATTCTTTCGATGATTTCATTCTTAGTCATTGTTGTAGATGTCAAGGTTAGTATGTTCAATATATACTCTCTGCGTGTCGTAGTCCAAGGCGTTCCACCAATCGTTGCAAGCATCTACGAAGGATTGTGAACCATCTTCTGAGGAGTAGTCGGCCTCGTGCAAGCCTGTGATGCTTTCCATTGTAATGAAGTCGAGGTTTCGCCACCAATTCTCCATTCTCTGCTTGTACTCGCTCAATGTGCAAAAGTTTTGGTTCTCATTACACTCTGCACACCATTTGCAATCAGTGTCGTCATCATCAACATCACTGAGATATTCCACATTGTTGGCATCCACCCAAGCCTGTATCTCTATCTGTCTGGAGCCACAGCTGTCACATACAAGGATGTCGTCATCATGTGGCTCCTCTCGTATTGCCTTACCATCATATAGTACCACCGCACGATTTACCAGCATCTCACGGTTGTTGTCCGATAGTTCTGCATAGAATCGTTCCGCTGCACCGAATATCGCTTTGTCGGCAAGGGCGTTCCACTTCCCCCAGAAGTGTTTGTGCATACCTCCGAAGACGATTTTACACTCCGTCTCTCCCCAAGCGTTCCACATATAGTAGAAGAAGCTCGATATTGCATTTTCAGCCATCAGTTTCATAGTCGTAATCTTTAAGCGTTGTCATTATTGTTCTCTTCGAGTTGCTGCCATACGGAATCATATATCTGTTGCAGCCAATCTATGTTTGATGCTCCAAGTGCCAAGGGAGTATGGCAGGTAGCCTCAAAGTTGGCTTCCTTCTCATGGGCTACAACGGTCAGGCTATTATCTGTAACTTGAATCCTTGTAATCTTACACTCAAATGGATCTGCATTGTTATCAAACCATATTACCCAAACAGGATCCTCCTGTTCTTCGGGGAAGGTTATCTCTGTCAGTCCGTGTGAGTAGGGCAACTGCCGTATGGCATCTATGATGTCTTTGCGGAGTGTCTCTATTCTGTCCGTGAAGTTTATCTTCATAGGCTTCGGCTTCTCGTTCTTGTTGCTCTCCGTGTAGGATATAATCTGAATATCGGGGTGAACATCGGAGTCCCAATTCACCTCGTCATCATCGAGTGTGGTGTGGATATCTCCACCCAATACCAGCCCGCAATCTCTTGTTACCATTGTGTGTGCTTCATTGCGGTCATCTGCCGCTACGGTGTAAGTACCCTCGAAGAGGTATTCAATCTTTGACATTACATTGATATTTTTATTGTTGATACTGAATTAGTTTGTCGGAACGATGCTTATATGCTTCCCGAAGAAAACATCACGGACTCCATACACATGCTTTATGGAGCAATCATATTTGGAGCATTCATTGTCAAGATGCGGGCGGAAACCGTAACCATCCTTGCGAGCCTTATCCAATCGGATTCTCACATCTTGCTTCAGTTCCATATCTATCAGACTGCCACCACCGTACATCGTGCTGAACAGTCCGCAGGTATTGCCTTTGGGGATTGTAACCTCCCGGACTTTGAAGGCTGCATCGTAGAGGTCCTTGAGGTTTACAATACCGATGTATGTAAGCAGGTTTGCTCCGCAGCAGGAGTTCTCCATCTCTTGACAGAAATCCTCGTAAGATACCTGCTCCTTGCCGTCACGACTCTTTATGTTCGGGAATCTGCCATAAACTGTATAACCTTTCTCTACGAATATCTTCTTCACCTTTGCCGGGTTGAGGTCTAGAGTATCTATCATATCCCCGAAGTAGCTCTCCCTGCATCGGAAGCCGCCTTGTGACTCCAACCAGCAGGTGTTGATGCAGTCGTAGTTGGATAGCATCTCCACCCGTACAGGGATGTCCTTGGTGTTCTTGATAAGGTCGTTTACAGGTGTCGAGTCGTCACGCTCGCGTATCTCGTCCCTTATCTCATCATCGTGTTCTTCAAAGAATGCTTCAACCTCATCTTCGTCAAAGTCGTGGAAGTTTATACAGTGGCTTTTCAGTCCTTTGATTATCTCCTGTGTTACCTGCTCCTCGGCATCGTTGTACCAATCCTCGACCTTTGACCAAAGTTCCTCGCAACTTTGCTTCTTCAGGCACTCTTGCAGCAGGTCTCGGTTCTCATCAAAGCTCTCACGATAATCTACCCATACGAGGGGGTAGTTCTCGTCCATTATGCTCTCTATGAACTCCATTGATAGTTTCTGTTTCTCTTCGTTCATTTCTCGTTACCTGTGTACGGCAGGCTTTGTCTTTCCCGTACATATCTCTATAAATGCGAAGAGCGACCTTGCGGCCGCCCTTCGGTTACTCTTTACTTTGGAATATCTCTTCGTATCTCTCTTTCTCCATTTCCGTTTCTCCCTTGAAACCGAAATGTGCAGTATATCGGTATCCCGTCGTGGGATTACCGCCACATCTCTGCAATGCCATATCTATCTCCCAATCCACTTCACCTATGCCGAGTGATATACGATCGTAGTGTAGCAGGTGGTAAGCCAGACGCAATGCCGAGTCTGTTTTCTGCTCGCGCCTCAGAAGGTCGAAAGCTCGTATCGCTATCTCTCTGTTGGATACTTTTACTGTTGTTCCCATAGATATTTCAGTTAAATGTTCTCTTGTCGTTCTCCTTATCCTTTGTCGCAAGCATACAGAACGGCATATCCAGTATGCGATGAGGGAAGCACATATCGGAGTTGTAGTCCGTGCGTTGCCACAGCGTGAATCTGTCGTTGGCGAATGACCATCGGAAATATCCCGAAAGTGAGCCGAACAGCGGATTTACATTCCTGTCGATGAGATACCTGTTCACATCCATAATGTGCTTTGCTATGAGTATGATGTTGAGTATCTCTACAAATACCAACTGCGAGTATGGGTCAATCGGCATTACCGGTCCTTTGAAATTGATTTCCATATCCTTGTCTTTAGTTATAGTTATCATCGAATATCTCATACTGAAGAGGGAGCATATCGCAGAAGTTTCCCGATATGCTTGTATATACTAAAGCATCCTCGGATATGTCGGCAAGTTCCTCTTCCGTCTCCACGATGTTTGTTCCGTACATATCCTGGTAGTGCGCTACCATCATATGCGGATCGTCTGTGGTGATGTCATACCCGAAATGCTCGCTCCAAGTGACGAAATACTCCCTTTCGCTCTCATCGAGCCTTTCAAGAGTATCGCGTATTTCGAAGAAGTTGGGACATATCCACTCACGGTTTATCAGGGAGTCGGGTATGTTCTCCCACTTCGTGTATCGGTATTCGGGATTATGCTCTTGGGGAAAGAGGTCGGAACAGGCACATAGGAATTCTCCCATATCGCTGTAATCCGACATATGTACCCAATAATCCTTGACCTCCTTACAGTCCAAGAGATGCTGCGTGGTAACGGCAATCTCTGCGTTGTTCAAATCCATATAGTCCATACGATTCATTGTTTAATTTGTTACTCGCTGGCTTCCCTCGCTGATTCGTATCTTACCTTCGCTGTCCGTAGAGCGTATCAGCAGGCTGTCGATAATCGACATTGTGATGTCGAACTCCTCGAATATCTCCGACGGCTCTTTTACCTCACCCGTCTTTATGAACTCGTTGAGACGCTCTTTGGTGAGTACCAATGCCATCAGGTTCTGCTCCACGGAGTCCTCATTGGTGACATAATGCAAATCCTTCATCTCCTTGGAGTCGAGGCGTATGAAGCGGAAGTAGAACTGCTCCATCTTGGATATGTTCCATTGCAGCGACTCCAGTATCACATCGTTGCAGGTAGGTATGTTTACCGAACTGCTCAGGCTCTGCTGTGTGCATATCAGTATGCCGTTGATGGTGGGGTCGAACTCCGTAACGATGCTCTGACGCTTCTTGAAGGCTACATCTCCCTTTACGACATATATCTGTCTGTCGGGGAAGCGTTCACGGATATAACTCTCATAGAGGTCAAAGGCGGCAATGGTTGTGCAGCCGATAGCCACCTTGCCGGGTATCTTGCGTATGAGTGTTTCGATATATCGTGTCTTGCTCGGATAATCCTCACCGTAATATCCCGATATGAGGTGCGGCACGGAGCAAGCCTTGATAAGCAGCTTTATCTGTCGCATAAGCCTCAATCCTGCATCCTTCTTCGTATCACCCGTGCTGTTGTAATATAGTTCGCAGATACGGCAGAACTCTTCGATGGTGACACGATAAACCTCGTGTTCGCCCTCGGATGGTCTTATATACAGGACGGAAGTCTATCGGAAGAGTCTTTTCATCAATCTTCGGGGCTTCAACAGATACACTGTAGGTGTTATTGAAATAGCCGATGATACGGCTGATGAAGTTTCTGATAGCACTATGATGGCTATCCACCAAGTCATTGATGTTCTTGAAAGGAGTAAACTCGTGGAGCGTATAATCTTCTCTACTGCTGAGATTACGATAATGAAAGTCATATTCATTTACGCTAATCTTACCGTTCGGCTTATGCTTGAGTTTGATTTTACCCTCATACTTCTTGGCCTCTGCCTTGAAGATGTTGTACCATCCGGCAATCTGGTCGAGCGTCTTGTAAAGCTCGTCCTGCTGGTTCTGGCAATAGACACGGTCTTGCTCCGTAATCTTGTCTTCATTTCTCACTTGTACCTTTAAGATACCCGATAGTAGGTCGGTATGACCGATTGCTTGACTGTTGTTTAATACTGTTTGTGACATAACATTATTATATTTCTTGTTAGTCCGGCTATTCGGGGCCGGAGTTCCCAAACTACAGGCTCTAAAAGGTCGTGTTCTCGTCAGGCAAGGTTGTGTGGAAAAATACCGCAAGCCCTACGGGGCGAGGATGATTTTTCCACGACACCCGCAGGGCTTGACCTTGCTTGGACGAACAGAACACGAGATACCTTTGCCTGTGGTTTGGTGAACTCGGCTACGGAATTATACAAAAAAAAAGCGGCAAGACTTTTACATCTTACCGCCGCATCTTAGAATGTTATTTGAACTTTTTCCATATCACTCATAATGGTTTGGTCCAATACTCTTGCATAGTGTTGAGTCATACGGGTAGAGGCGTGTCCCATCATCTTTGCCACATTTTCCAATGAAACTTTATTAGCCAAAGTAATAGTCGTTGCAAATGTATGGCGGGCCACGTGTGTGGTCAGATTCTTGTCAATATTGCAAAGTGTCGCAATCTGTTTTAAATATGAGTTCATTGTTTGGTTACAGAATAGAGGTAAGCAGACATCTTTTTCTATACAAATAGGATGATCCTCATATTTTTCAAGTATTTCTATTGCCGGATTGATAAGAGGCACATTACTGATACATCTTGCTTTCTCTTTTTTCATCTTATGACGCCCTTTTCTAATCCACATCTTACCGTTATTGTCTTTGACAATTTCAGTTCGTTTCAATTCCTTTGCATCAATAAATGCGAGACCTGTAAAACAACTGAACAGAAACATATCCCTGACAATGTTAAGGCGATCTACTGGGAAATCCATTCCTGCAATAGCCTTAACTTCTTCAAGAGTCAGGAAGGTAGGGTCATTCTCTTGCTGGCGATATTGTATGCCGGCAAAAGGATTGACTCTCATCCAACCCATATTTAGTCCCATATTCACAAATTTCTTGAAACACTTCATATACCTTACTAATGTATTCTGGCAAAGACGCTTTTCAAGACGCATGTGTCGTTCGACATGGATAATGAAATCACGAGAAAGTTCAGGGAAGACAATATCTTCCTTGTCATAGAAAGATTGTACACAAGCCTTCAGACAACGGTAACAATTCCAATATCGGTTTATAGTTATCTTCTCATATTCTATACCGATAAGTGCTTCCATTGCTTTAATCTCCTTTTCCATCGTGCTGAGAAAAGTTCGCTTATCTCCTTTGTTGAATAAGCGTTTCAGCAGATGGGAAGGGGTGATGAGTGCATCTTCAAGCAACAACTCTTTGTGAAGGTTGTGAATCTTGGTTTTGAGAGATTCGATATAATCGTTCAGTTCGATTGAAACCCTGTCTCTGCCTTTACAGCAGCCACGGGCTTGGTTCCACATACGAGGCAATACGCTACGCTGTATACGTACCTCGTCAGACACTCCGTTGATTGTTACACGGACTACGATAGGAGCTTCGCCGCTCTTCAGCAAGCTGCTCTTCTTAATTACGAAGAGAATTTTCATTGTTTCATGTTTCATCTTACATACATTTTTGGGTGGTACGAAAGTGCTAATGTTTGATGAAATGCATATTATGCAAATAAGTGAATATCTGTACTTTATATGTCAAATCGTGGCTTTTTTCAGTGGCTCAAAAAAAGCCACGAATTTGGCACGATTGAAATTCCTAAACTTGCAAGTTTTGCACAGTTGAAACAAAAAAGAAATCTCTGAATTCGTTGAAATTCAGAGATTTTCATCTTTTTGCTGTGATTCTTCGTGGTGCCACCAGGAATCGAACCGGGGACACAAGGATTTTCAGTCCTTTGCTCTACCAACTGAGCTATGGCACCATCGTTATTGTTTAACGGGTGCAAAAGTAGGGGAAATTTTTGAAATTGCAAGCGTTTAGGGAGAAAAAAGTAGAAGATAATTAAAAAAAATGATGGAGGTGAAATCGGGAGTTGGAAAATGAACTGAGATTCAGCGTCTATGATGAGGGAATGAATTTAGTGTAAAATAAAGAAAAAATGCGTGATTAATTTTTGATTGTTAAGAAATTACTTATATTTGTCGCATTAGAAGATAAATAGTTGTTTATCGTTGAAACCAAAGATATACCTCTACGTACCCTTCTATATGTATTATTAATTTTAATTATTTTTATTGTGAATATTTTTGTAGCAAAGTTAAGTTCTACGACCACAAGTGAGGACTTACAGGCTCTTTTCTCGGAGCATGGTTCTGTTTCTTCAGCCAAAGTTATTATGGACAGAGAAACTGGTAACTCTAAATGTTTTGGTTTTGTTGAGATGGAAGATGAAACGGAAGGTTTCAACGCAATCAATGCCTTAAACGAAACTGAATTCCAAGGAAGAAAAATCGTTGTGAAAAAGGCTAGACCCAGAGAAGAAGGTGGCGACGATAGAGGTCAAAGATTCCCAAGAGAAAGAAGATTTAATTCGAATCGTTAAGAATCAAGAAAACAGAGAGTTTGAGAAAGCTCTCTGTTTTTTTTATATCATTTGCGGTACTTCGCCTTCAGATAGGCGTATAATACTTGGTGCATTAATTGTGCTTCCGTCAGTTCTTCGTCCGTGAGGTTGGGAGCGAGTTCTATGCCGTTGCAGACATCAGTCAATTGTTCATCCCGGTCGATACGGTCATCGAAATTCTGTTCTATCAAGAAAATATCAAACAATTGCATCCGTTCGATGGATTCCAAGGCTAGATTTCGGGCTTCCAACAAGTTGTTCTCCCGGTATTTTTTCAAAAAGACTTCGATTAGGCTATCCGTGAAATAGTCTGCGAAATAGTGCATCAGGATGATACGCTTTTTGAGACACTCGTAGATGTGTGCCGGGGCAGACGAGATGCACTCGCTGATGCCCAGATAAGCGAGTTCTGCCAGCTCGATGCTTTCCTCTTCTTCTTCATCCAGTTCGAGTAGGAGAATCTTGTATAACAAATCGGCATATTCCTCTTGGCGGGTGATAGCCCGGCTTTCATGGTAATAATGAAAACGATCGGGGATAACTTTCTTTAGTAACAGGCGGAGGGCCTTCCGGTCCCCACTGGCAGTGTGTAGTAAAGATTCGTCAAGTACGTTTTCCAGTTTGTTCATGGTTGTCTGTTATTTTTCTTCGGACGGGTTAAAGTTTACCCAGCCTTGGGCTTTCAGTTCAAATGAATTACCGTCCTTGGTGATTAAATTATAACCTTCGCTTTTTGCACAAGTATGTCCGATGATACTGATTTCTTCCATGGTAATTAGTTTGTCGTAAGCGTCGAGTGGGGCCGTGAACAATAGTTCGTAATCTTCTCCCCCGGAAAGAGCACACACGGTGGCGTTCATGTTAAGTTCCTCGGCCATTTTGAAAGTTTGGTAATCAATCGGGATTTTCTCTTCGTAGATATTACAACCGAGACCGGAATCGTGGCAGATGTGTAATACCTCGGACGAGAGACCGTCGGAAACGTCCATCATGGCAGTCGGTTTAATACCTTTTTCCTTGAGTAATTGGATAATATCCATCCTGGCCTCCGGTTTGAGTTGGCGTTCAAGAATGTATTCATACCCGGAGAAATCCGGTTGTGCATGGGGGTTTTCCTTAAATACGACTTTTTCCCTTTCTAGTAATTGAAGTCCCATGTAAGCGGCTCCTAAATTCCCGCTGACACAAATTAAGTCATTTTCTCGTGCGGTGTTACGGTAAACGATGTCTTCTTCATCGGCTTCCCCGATAACCGTGATGCTGATGCACATTCCTGTTTGTGAAGAGGTTGTATCACCGCCCACGAGGTCGATCCCGTAGTGGTCACAGGCAAGATAAATCCCCTCGTACAATTCATCGACTGCCTCTAGGGAGAAACGGTTAGAAACGGCAAGGGAAACGGTAATTTGTCGGGGGGTTCCGTTCATGGCGTATATATCGCTGGCGTTTGTTGCAACAGCCTTGTATCCTAGATGTTTCAATGGGGCATAAGCTAGATCGAAATGTACCCCTTCAATCAGCATATCCGTGCTGACCAGTACTTTTTTGTCCTTGTAATCGAGTACGGCGGCATCGTCACCAACTCCTTTCAGGGAAGATTTGTTTTTTAATTTTATATCTTGTGTCAGGTGGTGGATCAGTCCGAACTCCCCTAACGTGGATAGTTTCGTCAATGGTTTGTTTTCACTCATGTTTCAGTTCTTAATATTCAAAACAAAAATACGCTAAATTGATGAATCGAGCAAATGATAATGTGATTGCCTTATGTTACAGGTTTATGGAGAGGTATTTTGTGAATGAGAATGAATCATAATACTGATTTATCACGTAATAGATATTATCTACCTGATAGATGATTGACAGGTTATATTTTTTTGTACTTTTGCACAGATTGATAAAATAGAGTATAAAAATTATGGCTAAAGAACAAGACGATATATTGAATGAAGTAACAGAGGGTGAGTATAAATACGGTTTTGTTTCTGATGTGGAAACCGAGATGATTGGGAAAGGATTAAATGAATCGGTGATCCGCTTGATTTCACAAAAGAAAGAAGAGCCGGAATGGCTCCTGGAATTCCGTTTGAAGGCTTACCGGCATTGGCTTACGATGAAAATGCCCACGTGGGCGAAATTGGAGATCCCACTTATTGATTATCAGGATATCGTGTACTATGCGGCCCCGAAACAAGAGGTGAAAAAATCGTGGGATGAGGTCGATCCAGAATTGAAAGCGACATTTGATAAGTTGGGAATTCCTTTGGATGAGCAAAAAGCATTATCCGGGGTGGCGGTTGATGCCGTGATGGATAGCGTGTCGGTGAAGACGACGTTCAAGGAGACGCTGGCAGAGCGTGGGGTGATCTTTTGTTCGTTTTCCGAGGCGGTGAAGAATCATCCGGATTTGGTGAAACGTTACTTGGGTTCGGTTGTTCCCTATTCGGATAACTTTTTTGCGGCATTAAATTCGGCCGTGTTTAGTGACGGATCATTTGTTTATATTCCGAAAGGAGTGCGTTGCCCCATGGAGTTATCCACTTATTTTCGAATTAATGCGGCGAACACGGGACAGTTTGAGCGTACTTTGATCGTGGCGGAAGAGGAGAGTTTCGTGAGCTATCTGGAAGGGTGTACCGCACCGCAGCGGGATGAGAATCAATTACACGCGGCTATAGTGGAGATTGTGGTAGAGAAGAATGCGGAAGTAAAATACAGTACCGTGCAAAACTGGTATCCGGGAGATAAAAACGGGAAAGGCGGTATCTATAATTTCGTGACGAAACGAGGAATCTGTAAAGGGGAGAATGCTAAATTGATTTGGGCTCAGGTAGAGACAGGTTCGGCTATAACTTGGAAATACCCGAGTACGATATTGAAGGGAGATGGATCTGTCAGCGAATTTTACTCCGTGGCCGTAACTAACAATTACCAGCAGGCTGATACGGGGACCAAGATGATTCATATCGGGAATAATACCCGTAGTCGGATTGTATCGAAAGGTATTTCCGCGGGATATAGTTCCAACTCTTACCGGGGACGGGTGAAGGTGGTGAAAAACTGTAAGAATGCTCGGAATTTCTCTCAATGTGACTCTTTGCTTTTGGGAGATAAATGCGGGGCTCACACGTTCCCTTACTTGGAAGTGGCGAACCCAACGGCACAGGTGGAGCATGAAGCAACAACTTCCAAAATCGGGGAAGACCAGATATTCTATTGCAATCAGCGAGGAATTTCAACAGAAGATGCTATCGGTTTGATCATTAAGGGGTATGCCGGAGATGTGATCAACAAGATGCCAATGGAATTTGCCGTTGAGGCTCAGAAATTGTTGCAAATTAGTTTAGCGGGGAGCGTTGGATAAGAAAACTAAAAGTTAAAGGATAAAGACTAAAAGTTTATAGATTTACAATTTATGAATTACGATTTATGATTTTGGAGTAGAGATGGTTCGAGTGGTTGAAATCTAAAATCTAAAATTTAAAATCTAAAATGAAATGGGTTTACTAAAGATAAAAAACTTACACGCCGCGATAGACGGAAAAGAAATCTTGAAAGGGATTGATTTGGAGGTGAATGCCGGAGAAGTCCACGCAATTATGGGGCCGAATGGGGCTGGAAAGAGTACTTTGTCAGCTGTACTTACAGGACGGGAGTGTTTCGAGGTGACGGAGGGAGAGGTTTGGTTTAATGGGAAGAACCTGTTGGACCTTCCGGCAGAAGACCGGGCACGGGAAGGAATTTTCTTGAGTTTCCAGTATCCGGTAGAGATTCCGGGGGTGAGTACGGTTAATTTTCTGAAGACAGCGGTAAACGAGCAACGTAAATACAAGGGATTACCTCCTTATCCGGCAAGCGAATTCTTAAAAATGATCCGGGAGAAGATGGAGATGGTCAACATCGACAGTCGTTTGTTGAACCGTTCTCTGAATGAAGGTTTTTCCGGTGGAGAGAAGAAAAAGAACGAAATATTCCAGATGGCGGTGTTGGAACCGAAACTGGCTATTCTAGATGAAACAGATTCCGGTTTGGACATTGATGCATTACGTATTGTTGCTAGTGGGGTAAACAAATTGAAACGTCCGGATAATTCTACTATCGTGATCACTCACTACCAGCGTTTGCTGGATTATATTGTGCCGGATGTCGTACACGTGTTGTATGACGGTCGTATCGTGAAAACGGCTGGCAAAGAGCTAGTGCTGGAGCTAGAGAAATATGGTTATGATTGGATTAAACAGGAAGTTGAGTCCGGTAAGTAATAGAAGATGGAAAGATTAGAAAAGATAAATAATGATTTTGCGACTCTGTTTCGGGAGGGACAACGTTTACTGCAAGAAGGATGCGGTGACGTGATGAACCGACACCGGGAGGAGGCGTTTCAACGTTTCGAAGCTTTGGGAGGAATCCCCTATAAAACGGAGGACTATCTTTACGCGGATACCTTACCGGTATTTGATCGGGATTATAGGGTGGTGCTGAAGTATATCAAGCAAGAGGTTGAGGTAGGCGAGATATTCAAATGTCACGTGCCGAATCTGGATACCAATCTGATTTTGACGATCAACGGTTGGTTCGTGCAGGAGAATGCAATGCCGGAAATACCTGAAGGCGTGGTAATTTGCAGCATTGCAGAGGCTAGCGTGAAATACAAGGAGTTATTTGAACAACATTATAACCAGTACACGAAACCGGCGGATGCGGATGGATTGGTGGCGTTGAACACGGCATTTGCCCAAGACGGGGTGTTCGTGTATGTTCCGGATCGGGTGGTAATGGAGCGTCCGTTGCAGATCGTGAACCTGATGCGGGCAAATGCAGATTTGATGTCGTTCCAGAGGAATATGGTGATCTTGGGACGTGATGCTAAAGCGACTATTCTCGTTTGTGATCACACGTTGTCCGATGATAATTTCTTATCCAATAATGCCACGGAGGTCGTTGTCGGGGAGAACTCGGCTTTTGAATACTATCATGTTCAGAATCAACATATCGAGGCTTCCCAGATAAACAGCGTGTTTGTTTCACAGAAGCGTAATTCCCGCTATGATGCAAACGTGATTTCCCTGTATGGCGGGTTTATTCGTAACAACCTGTTTGCCGCTTTGACGGAAGAGGGATGCGAGAGTAATCTTTACGGGATGTATTTGTCGGATAAGAAACAGCAGGTGGATAACTTCACCTTTATTGATCATATTGCGCCTCATTGTACGAGTAATCAACATTTCAAAGGGGTATTGGATGATGCGGCATTGGCTAATTTTGCCGGACGAATTGTCGTGCGTCCCGATGCCCAGCAGACGGAGGCCTATCAAGCAAATAATAATTTGCTGTTGACGGATACGGCACAAGTAAACACGAAACCTCAATTAGTGATTGATGCCGATGATGTGAAGTGTAGCCATGGAGCCACGGTTGGCCAAATTGATGAAGAGGCCATGTTCTATCTTCGTTCCCGCGGGATCGGGGAGGCAGAGGCTCGAATGATGATGATGTTCGGTTTTGCGCATGAGATTGTCGGACGGGTGAAACTTGCACCTCTTCGAGACGAGATCGATAATCTGGTGGATAAACGCTTAAGAGGAGAATTAACCAAGTGTCACAACTGTGTGATGCATTGTAAGAAATAATTTATGTTTGACGTCAATCGGATTAGAAAGGATTTCCCGATATTAGAGGAAAAGATTTATGGTAAATCGTTGGTTTACTTGGATAATGGAGCAACGACCCAGCGACCTTTACGGGTGGTGGAAAAGATGACGGAGTATTATTTACGTTACAATTCCAATGTGCATCGGGGAGTACATTATCTGAGTAATAAATGTACGGATGCCAATGAACAAGCCCGGGAAACCGTGAGGGAGTTTATCCATGCGGAGTCCACGGATGAGGTGATATTTACCCGGGGAACGACCGAGAGTATTAATCTCGTGGCTTACACTTTCGGGGAGGCTTTTATTCGGGAAGGTGATGAGATCATCGTGACGGAAATGGAACATCATGCCAATATTGTTCCTTGGCAAATGCTGTGTGAACGTAAGAAGGCCGTGTTGAAAGTTGTGCCTTTTAATGATAAGGGTGAGTTGGATATGGAGGTGTTCCGGGGATTTTTGAATGAACGGGTAAAATTGGTCGGTGTCGCTTATGTTTCCAACGTGTTGGGTACGGTGAATCCAGTGAAGGAGATGATAGACGCAGCTCATGCAATCGGAGCTTATGCTTTGGTTGATGGGGCTCAAGCCATTCAACATATCCCGGTTGACATGCAGGTATTGGATTGTGATTTTTTCGCTTTTTCAGGGCATAAGGTATACGGGCCCACGGGAGTTGGTATTCTGTATGGAAAACGTAATCTGTTGGAGCAAATGCCACCCTGGCAGGGCGGGGGAGAAATGATTAAGGAAGTTCGTTTCGAGAAAACGACTTATAATGAATTGCCTTTTAAATTCGAGGCGGGGACCCCGGATTTTATCGGGGTTGTCGGTTTAGGTGAGGCTTTGGAGTACGTGAAAAGTATCGGTTTACAGGAGATTGCTGAATATGAACATGGCTTGATGGATTATGCTATGAAGCAGATTCGAGAGATTCCGAGCATTATTTTGTACGGGGATGCCGTGAATAAGTCTTCCGTGATTTCGTTCGGTATTGAGGGAGTACATCCTTTCGATCTGGGCACTTTGCTGGATAAGATGGGAGTTGCCATACGTACGGGACAACTGTGTGCGGAACCGGTGATGCAACATTACGGGGTACCGGGAATGGCTCGTGCCTCCATAGCCATGTATAACACTCGGGAAGAAATAGATATTTTCTGTGAAGGGTTAAGAAAGATAGAAAAGATTTTCAAATTATAATAAGAGCAATGACGATAGAAGAGATTCAGAATCAAATCGTGGACGAGTTTTCCATGTATGATGATTGGATGGATAAATATGCTTATCTGATAGAAATAGGTAATGGCTTGAGTGCGATGGATGAAACGCATAAGACGGAGGACAATCTGATCAAAGGATGTCAGTCTCGGGTATGGTTTCATGCCGAACTACGGGAGGGGAAGTTGTATTTTGAAGCCGATAGTGATGCCATTATCACGAAAGGTATTGCCGGGTTATTGATCCGGGTATTCTCCGGTCAGACACCTCACGACATTGTGAATGCTAATCTGGATTTTATCGATAAGATCGGCTTGACTCAACACCTGTCCCCGACACGTTCTAACGGGTTATTGTCGATGGTTAAACAAATAAAGTATTATGCCTTGGCATACGAGGGAAAATAACGAGAGATATGGGAAAAAGTTTAATGGAAGATTTAGTTATTGAAAAGTTATCTACCGTTTATGACCCGGAGGTTCCGGTGAATATATGGGAGTTGGGGCTTGTTTATAATATTGAATTTCCAAAGCAAAACGAGGTGATTATAACCATGACCCTAACTGCTCCGGGATGTCCGATCGCAGATCAAATCGTGCAGGAAGTGCATGATGTAGTGCTGACGATCGACGGAATTGATGAGGCCACGGTAAATTTAACTTTTGAACCGGCTTGGAGTCCGGAAAGAATGAGCGAAGTGGCCCGGTTGGAGTTGGGATTTGATATTTAAAAGAGTTTGTAAAGTTTATAACCTTACGACTTTACGGACGACTTTATGGAGGTATTATCAGAAATAGCTAAAGCGTGTGGGTTTGATGCCTGTGGAGTTGTCCCGGTGGATGTTTTATCCCGGGAGAGGGAAAGGTTAGAGCGATGGATCAGACAAGGATTTCATGCGGGAATGAATTACATGGCGAATAATATAGAGAAGCGGGAGAATCCCGCTTTACTTGTTGAAGGGGCCCGCTCGGTGATTGTGACTTTGACAAACTATTATACTCCGAAACTCCAGTTGGAAGGTATTCCAGTGGTTGCCCGCTATGCTTACGGGAAAGATTATCACAGGGTGGTGAAAGACCGGTTGTTTAAATTGTATGCTTGCTTGGAGGAGGCTATCGGACAGAAAATAACGGGACGGGTATTTGTAGATTCCGCTCCCGTGTTTGAACACGAGTGGGCCCGACGGGCTGGGTTGGGATGGATTGGCCGGAACTCTTTGTTGATTCATCCTCGTTTGGGGTCCTATTGTTTTATTGGTGTTATTATATCCGATTTTGAACCTTCAAGGTATTCCCTACCTGAAGAGCGGAATTTTTGTGGTCAGTGTAACCGCTGTGTGGAGGCTTGTCCCACGGGAGCCCTTTCCTCGCATGAAGTGAATGCTAACCTTTGTATTGCTTATAACACGATCGAGAGAAAAGATGACATCCCGTCAGAAATGAAGAAAAAGATGGGAGATCGCTTTTTTGGGTGTGATGCTTGTCAGGAGGTCTGTCCGTGGAATCGGAAAGCCGTACTACATCATGTAGAGGAATTTTCCCCGAATGAATGGTTGATGCGGATGAGTCGGGAGGATTGGTTATCGCTTGATGAGGAAATTTTTCGAGAACGCTTTAAGGATTCTCCTCTTTTACGGCCCGGATTGGAGCAGATTAAGCGCAGTGTCAAGTGATTCTTCTTTTCGAGAAAGACTTTTGTATGTTTTAAATTTTATTATTTTTGTGTGGTATTTGGAATACAGATGTAATGGCTAGGGATAAATCGATGGAAAATGGTACGGTAAATAATAGAATTACTTCGGAAAAAGAATTCGAGGAGGTATTTCGTTACTATTATCGCCCATTGTTTTTATTTGCCTATGGTTATGTTATGGATGAAGGAGAAGCGGAAAATATCGTGCAATCTGTTTTTACCGAGATGTGGGAGAAACGAAAAAATTTGCCGGAGAATTTGAATCTGAGAGCTTATCTTTATTCTTCGGTAAAACATGCTTGTTTACGTTATTTTAAGCGTTTGCAACTTTTGGATGAATACAAAAAGCGGCAAGCTGAAGCTTTGATTTTGTCTTTTGCAGATGATGATATTGAAGATGATAGAGAATTGATTGCTCTTGTTCAGAAGGCTTTGTCACAATTGTCCGAACAACAGCGTAGAATTGTGGAGCTACATGTGATGGAGGGAAAGAAATATTTGGAAATAGCCGATTTACTTCAATTATCAGAAAATACCGTGCGAACTCATTTAAAACGAGCTTATAAGATATTAAGAGAAAATCTTTCTTGTCTTTTCCCGAATATCTTTTTTTGAAAAATAATAAAATAAATTGATTTCTTGTCACCCAAAATAAGAGTTCATGTCTTTTAGTGTAAAATTTGATAAAAGATATGAATCAAGAGCAAATCGAGTGGACTTTAATTCGGAAACAAATAGACGGTTGTCTTACCGACGAGGAACGAGAGTGTTTGGAGCGTTGGATGGCAGGTGATGAGAGACGTCGTGGTTTTGTGGAACATGCTTGTCTATATTATAAACGGGATTTGCCGATGGTTGATGAGACTCGAATTTCAGAGGCTTGGCAGCATTTCCAAAAATATCGGCTGATCTGTTAGTGGTAAAGGCTATGCTTGACGGGGATATAGATAAAGTATACGAACGATTTATGGCATTTGAGGATTGTGATTTTCTGCTTGATGCGCCTTGGTTGCGTGCGACTATTTTCCGTTATTTGTTTACACGATTAGCTGATAAACAACGTGTGCAAGTCTGTATGGATCGCTTGCTTGCCTACTAGGGCCGATTGGGTCACGGTGGAGAGGTGGTTGATGATGTGGTGGCCTTAGGTAAAGAGAAATTAGCGAAGATGTGACTTTAGAAAAATTGCGTGTTCGATAGTTGTGGGCAGGGTGTCCCCCCGTTGTTTACGGGTTGTATATTCGATGTATTCAGGTATCAAAGCCGTATCA
>OGEN01000322.1_pt1 | contig 64155 bp, 87 predicted proteins | sample 1570671 | NCBI WGS metagenome assembly OGEN01 (sample SAMEA2582128, study PRJEB24529) | metagenome | biome: Human gut stool | place: China | collected 2011 | reverse complement strand
TTTGGAACGAAAAGCCGCTTGGAGCGTCAGATGGATACCTTGGACATCAACGATGCCCACTATGACAGAAAAATTTTGGATTTGCAGCGCCGATATGATGAACAGTATGATACGATAGAGGAAATCGAAGTTCAGATTGGCGAATTGCAAAGTCAGATACGCAGCATCCAGCAGGAGAAAATCTCCGGCGATAACATTTATCGGCTCTTACTGGCATTTGATGAAGTCTACCATTCCGCAACGGAAGCAGAACAGAAAGAGTTTATGAAAGCCTTTATCGAGCGAATTGAGATGTTCCCGGAAAAGAGAAAAGACGGAAGCTGGATAAAGAAGATTGTATTCAATTTCCCTGTGCCTATTGATGGCGAGGAAGTGAAAGAACTTCCCTTGGAAACTGAAACAACAGTCGAGACGTTCCAGTACAAGGACTATGCAGACCGCTATTCGGACGCCTACGAGCTCTATGGTTACGATGCTGAGGCGCTGTTCAACCACTATGAGACGGTCGGCAAGGCCGAGAACCGGGTAGGACGCTTCAAGAAGACGCCGGAAGAAGATGACCGGCATCCCTATGTGTGGGACGCCGATGAGCCGCTGGACCCGCTGCCGCCTTTGGACTTTCACGCGCAGCCGGACTGGTTCGATGCCCGTACCCTCCCGGAGAACCTGTCCAACGTCCGTATCATAAAAGAATATGAGCAGCTGGAAGCCTTTATAGAGAAAGACGAATGGATCGGAGACCCCGTTCTGGTGCGGAAGGAAGAGCTCCTGACGGAGATGAGCAGCCGCGTCCGGAACTATGACGGCCGGCGCGGCGGAGCTGACTATCTCCGCGCCATCAGTCAGGACATCGACGTGCTGCTTGATTTCATGGGATAAGGATGCTATAAGATGAAAAGGGAAGAGCCTCACTGCAAAGCGGTGAGGCTCTTCCCTTTGGTGGAGCACAGAGGGTTCGTCTGGCTCACGTGTGGTGGAGGCGATGGGAGTCGAACAATGGAAAAGCTGAACGACACGATTTGAACACTAAAAAATCTGATGATTTATCGATTGTAAATTGCGCCAAGTGTTGCTGGGGATTCAGTGAGAAACCGGTCCAAGAACAAAAAGTGGGTTACAAAAGCGGGTTTGTTTACCACTTCCCTCACGATGGCATTATACAGAATATCCAGAAACGCCAAGAGCCCCCACCTCGGAGATCATCCGGAGCGGGGGCGTTGTTATGCTATGCAGTTATGGCCGGTCTCTCACTTCACACTCTTCCTCAGCCGCTCAAACTCGGCGTCAGCCTGAATGGCCTCCTTGGTGAAGGAGTTGTTGAACCACCAGTTGACCAGCGCAGACACGGTGGTGAAGCCGGTGGAGATGAGCTGCTCCAGCTGGGTGCTGTCGATGGGCAGCAGGGGCTTGCCCAGAGCGCTCAGGATCTGGTTGATAAGGGCCAGAGCCAGCACGGCGGTGCGGGCGATAGTGGCAGCGGAGACGGTGCGGGTGGTGATATGTGCGTTCATGGGATGTCCTTTCTCCCGGCGAGGCCGGGTGGTCAGTCGTGGATGGGCAGGGCCTTGGCGCGGTTGTACAGCTCCGTGCCGGTGCCGTTGCCGCCCATCGCGTGATAGGTCTTGTAGAGGTAGGTGAGGTTGCGCAGGCCGTCGGGGGTGATATGGCCGAGGCCGAGGAAGTGGTAACACTCGGTGTAAATTCGGTCATGCAGGAGGGCCAGCACGGCCTGCCAGAGGGCTTTGATCTTGGGGATGGCCGCGAGGACGGCCCCGCCCATCAGCGCGAAAGCCCACTGTGCCCAGTATTCGAGGATGAACTGCATCGGAATCACCCCCTCACATACTCCACCGGCTCTTATTCGCCCGGGTATCGATATGCACCCAGCCGGTCTTGCGGGCAGGGTGTTTTGCATCCTTCGGGTAGCGCCCGATGCCGCCCCGGGAGGGCAGCAGGGTCTCGGCGTAGGCGGCCACAGTGGCCACGTCTACGCCCTCAACGTAGAAGTCCGCCGCCCGGCCCAGCAGGTGCTGGCTGGACTTACTGCCGCCGACGGCGGCGTTGTGGGCGGCGGTGCGGTAGCCGCTGGTGATATGTACCGGCTTTCCGAAGTGCTCCCGGATGCACTGCAGCAGCACCACAAGCTCCTCGTCGAGGAGCACGACATCGCTGCCCTTGCAGCCGAACTCCCGCACTCGGAAGCTGGGCGAGAGCTGCCGGGTGGAGTCCCGGGACATGGAATATTCTTTGATAGCGATAGAGAACACGACCTTTCTTTTTTCTATCCGTTGACATCGTATTGCAAATGTGCTACATTGTATTCAGAAGGAGTGTGATACCATGGCACAGACCACTGTAAGCATCCGCATGGATAACGACCTGAAGAACAGCTTTGACCACATCTGCAACGAGCTGGGGATGTCCATGTCCACCGCCGTTACTATGCTGGCTAAAAAGATGACCCGGGAGCAGCGCCTGCCTTTCGAGCTTTCAGTAGACCCGTTCTATTCGGAACAGAATCAGGCCCGGCTGCGTAAGTCCATCGCTGAGATGGAGGCCACTGGCGGCACCATCCACGAGGTCAAGCTCGATGATTAAGGCGTGGACAGAAGAAGCATGGGAAGATTTTGAATACTGGACCACCCGGGACCGCAGGATGCTCAAGCGGATCCTACAGCTTCTGAAGGACATCGACCGCAACGGCTATGAGGGCATCGGCAAGCCCGAGCGCCTCAGCGGCGATCTGGCCAGCTATTGGAGCCGCCGCATCGACGATGCAAATCGGATCGTCTACCGCATCGATGGCAGCGTGGTCAAGATCGTCCAGTGCGGCTCCCACTACAGGGACAAATAACCCCCTCCCGCAGCCCCCACCCGGGGGCTGCTTTTTTGTTGCGGCAGGGTCAGTAGTAGTGGTAGCCCTCAACAGTGCAGTAGTCATCACTGTTATCCTGCGGATAATAAATGCTGATGTTTCCCTCGGCTGAAAATGTGACCTTTGCATAATAGCTGGACGCTATCGAACTGTTGTACCTTGAATGTTGCATCCACGATACATGACCTGAGCCTCCTCGGGCAACCCGTGCCGTTTTTTGCTGCGAGTAAGGGACAGAACTTGTAAAAGCAAAAGCCATAGGCTTCACCACGATATAGTCCACCTCTGCCGGGGCAGTGGTGCTCATACCGCTGGAAGCGCCCATGGCCGCACTCCAAACTAATTTCCCGTCCATGTACCTCATCCTCTCTTTCTCTTTTTTGCTCATGCCGCCGCTGACAGCCACACTTCCCAGCGCCATCCTCAGGCCCCCCTTTCGGCGGAGGCGGCCTCCGTGTCTGCCCCGGCAGCGCCCGGGGTCTCGGCAGCGGCGGTCTCGGTGTCCGTGCTCCGGTCGGCCACACCCCACTCCTCCCGCAGGGCCTTGAGGGCGGCGTCCCTATCCTCGGTCTCGCCGGCCAACAGGGAGAGCAGCAGGGCCTTGGCGTTGTCACTCAGGCCCTCGCCGGGGTCGCCCTGCGGGCCGGGTTCGCCGCGCGGCAGAGTCAGGCAGAGCTTGCTGTCCCGGATGCCGGCGGCGGGTGTGTCGCCGGTGGTCACGCTGCCGATGCCCTCCACCGCCGCGGCGCAGGCGGCTGCGATGCCGGCCTCCATCCGGTTGAGCACGTCGGGCAGGCTGACCTTCATGCCGGTGACGAAATGCTGTTTCACATACTTCATGGTGTACCTCCGTTACAAAGTCGTGTCTTCGAGGACGGTGTCGCCCAGGGTGTCCTCTCCGGTGTCAGCGGTCGAGGCCGAGGGTCCCAGCAGCTCCACCTGCATCTGGATGCCGCCCTCCGGGACATTCTCGGCCCAAAACGTGATGCTGCCGTCCTTGGTCTCGCAGACGCCTGCAAGCCCCGCCGCCACCGCCACGGTGAAGGTCTCCGGGGTGGGTACGGCGGAGGGGACGTTTGCCTCTCTCGCCGCCCGCAGCTCTGCCGTCTGCTTGTAGGCGTAGCCGGGTACGTCGGTGCATTCGGCCCAGCCGTCCGCCGGGAGTGTCACCGGCCAGATGCCCAGATAGCCGCCGGTGTAACTGGCCAGCAGCTTGTCGCAAAGCTCGGCGGTCTCTTTGGCTTTCGCCAGCGCCTGCCGGCCCAGCTCGTCCATGGGGATGCCGGTGACGCCGTCCCGCATGAGGCCGCAGAGGGCTTCGTCGGTGCGGGTGTCGGTGAGGTCGGCGGTGGAGACGGAGGTTTGGCCCGCCGGGCGGCTGATCTGGCACAGGCACAGGTCGTACACCAGCTCGGTGCGGGAGAGGTCCGGGCCTGCCGGCTCGGAGGACGGCGCGCCCTGCAGCACCTGCAGAGAGGTGCTGCGGCTGGTAGCGTCGTACCGGAGCACGACGCGGTCGATGCGGGGCAGAGCGCTGTCCGCGAGGGGCAGCGTGAGGGTCTGGGCCTCCCGCAGGGTGACGCTCTGGCCGGTAAAGCGACTGACGTGCATCCACGCCCGGCCCGCGCCGACGGTGACGGCGGTGCCGCCATCCTCGGCCACCGTGACCGCAAAATCCTCCTCGGTGCTGAACACGCCGGAAGTGCGGGTGGAGAAGTAGGCCGCTGCGTCCTCGGCATCGTAGGTGATGCCGCCCAGCGGGTAGGTGACAATGCCGGGTGAACTCAAAATATCGCCTCCTAGATCTTGTGCCAGACGGGCGTACCCAGCCGCGCGGTGCGGGTGGTGCCGTCGGTCTGGCTCTGGATGATGATGTCGGCCACCCGGACGGTGGCCTTGTAGCCGAGGTCGGGCAGGGAGCAGAAGCAGACGTCCCCCGGCTCGAGGCCGTCGGCGTCCAGCGTCATCTCGATGCTGCCGGAGCGGAGCTGTTCGAGGAGCTTCGACGCGCCCCGATCAGCCAGCTTCTTGAGGTAGCTGTCGCTTTTGACGGTCTCGCCGTCCTCGGGTTGGATGTCCCGGGCGTCCACGATCATCTCCCGGCGCTGGCCCCCTTCGGCCTCGGTGTCGCCCGCCCAGACCATGGCCCGGTCTTTGCCCTCGCCCGCCCCCAACACGAGGGCCACGTTGGCGTAGCTGCCGTCGCCGAAGGCCCAACTGGCCTCTTGCAGGCTGCCCCACTTGGTCGAAAAGCGGTTGTTGGGGTCTGCTGTGGGCCGGAAGACCTCGAACATTAGTTTTTTCGCGCTGTTTTTACCAGTGAGCACCACCCGGAAGCCCAGGTCGCAGGCAGAACCCACCGTCTTGAAATAGTCGAAGAGTGCAGCGCCCGAGGTCTGGTTCTCGAACTTGGTGTCAAAGCCCTTGGCCTCGGCCACCTCGAGCCGGGGCCAGGGCTTTGCCGCTTTGGCGAGGGTCAGCATGGCGGTTTCTGCGTTCTCCTTCTTGATGGCCGATGCGGACACTCGCTTGGTGTAGATCCACGTGGCCGGGTAGCCGGTGACGACCAGATTGGCGTCCTCGTTCTCGTTGCTCCGGTGGCAGATGCGCATGGGGATCTTGACCGCTGCGTCGGTGCGGACGAGCCAGCGGCCCTCCCGCAGCAGCTCTAGGTTTTCGGGTGTGGGTCGCACCTCGAGGGTAAAGCTGCCTTCGGAGTTGTAGGGCTCATCCCAGTAGACCGACACCCACACGTCGATATTGCCCAGCCGGGCAAGGGTGGTCTCGTCCAGAATGTCGAATGTCATTTCATCACCTCCGGCAGGATGCCCGCCGACATGGGGTAAAAGCTGATGCTGGCCTGCAGGCCCTCCTTGCCGCTGGCGGCGTCGGCGGTGAGGACGTTATCGCCGGGGTGCAGCTCCATGAGGTCGCTGTCCTCGTCCAGCAGGGCGAAGGCGTTGGTCTCCACGCCGCCGGAGATGAGCTTGACGGCCAGACGGTCGGTGGTGGTGCGGTAGATCTCCAGCACGTCCCCCTTGTTCAGGGTGGTGTCAAAGCCGATATGCTCCCCGGTGACGCTGTTGCGGATGGCTGGGTTGACCACGCTGCCGGTGGAGCGCAGGGTGGCCGTGAAGGGCACCGGCAGCGCCCCGGGGTTGCGCACGTTGAGGAAGTAGCTCTGCCGCCACTCGCTGTACCGGTGGCTGTCGTAGCAGACCGGGAAGCGGAACTGCGGCACGAAGCCGCCCATGACAGCGTTCTGGCTCTCGAGGCTGTACCAGTAGGGCTTGGGGCGGTAGAGCATGAAGTCCAGCCGGGGGTAAGGGTGGAGCTGGACGGTGTAGGGCGTCTTTTGGAGCACGAACCGGGAGAAATAAGCATCCCCGAAATACATCGTGCCGGAGGTAAAGAAGGGGAGCTTTTGCAAAAACAGATTTGCCTGCCGCTCGCCGTCCGGCCCCCAGAAGTCTGCGATGACCTCGTGGGCCACGCCTTCGACGCTCTGCCCCTCTACCGTCACACCCTGCTGGTTGACGCCCTGGGCCGTCTGAAGAGTGACGTCCACGCCCGAGAGGCCGTCCATCTGGTAGGGGATGCCGTAGTCCCAGCCGAGGTCGAGGGCGGCCCCGGCGTCTGTCACGAGGCGGAGATGGTCTTTGCGCACGAGTGGATGACCTCCTTTCAGCGTTTATCGTTTTTGAGCCTTGGCGCGGTCGGCCTCCCAGCGGGCTTCGCGCTGGAGGTCGGCGGCGGTGTGGGCCTTGGAATAGATGTTCTGGGTGATGTTGGTGTCGCCCTCGCGGTAGCTACTGGCCGCAGCGGCGACCTGTGCCGTGCCGGATGCTGCCACCCGGCTGCTCACGGCCATGTTGTCGCTGAGGACAAGGGCGTTGGCGCTCTTGACCAGCTTCGCGAGGGACTTGTTGATCTCGGTGAGCTTTGCGGTGTTGGCGTCGATGGTGTCCGTCAGCTTGTTCGATCCGTCGGAGATGCTGGGGATGTTGAGGTCGAGGCCGGAGCTTCCGCCCCCGCCCCCGCCGCTGCCGCCAGAGCCGCCGGAACTGCTGTGGCTCCCGCCCAGCTTGGACACGATGGCCGCGATGGCGACGCCCAGAGCGACAGCGGCAGCGGCCACCACGAGGCCTGCCGGGATGCCGAAGAGGGTGGAGGTGAGGGCCGCGCTGATGGCGGCCAGCATCCCCTCGACGGCTGCGCCGATGGTGCCGATCATGCCGGCGAAGCCCGCATAGATAGCGGGGAACATACTCAGCAGACCGCCGGAGAGGCCGGCGCTGATGGCCTTGGCCGCAGCGGCCAGCGGGGCCTTGAGCGCCCCGAACACGCTTTTCAGGGTGCCGCCCATCTTGACGGCCATAGAGGAGATGTCGCCGAACCTGCCGGTGATGCCGTCAAAGAGGGACTGCCCGAGGTTCCACGCCGTCTGCGCCAGACTGCCCGCCGCGTCCCCGAGAACGCCGTTCAGGGTGTCCACGAGGCTCAGGGCGTAGCTTGTGAGCTGCCGTTTCTGGTCAGCGGTCAGGCCCGAGTAGAGGGCGGATGCCGCCCACTTGCCGATGCCCACCCAGTCGCCGGATTTGACGGCGCTCCACAGGGTATCGACGGTGCCCAGCACGCCCTCGCTGGCCCGGTCCTTTATCTCGCTCCACAGGCCGTCCAGTGTCTTGGCGGCGCTGTCCTTGATGGTCTCGGCCACCTGCTCGGTGCCGTCGGCGGCGATGGTCTTGACGGTCTCCACCGTGCGGAGCGCCCCGTCGATGACCTTGTCCTGCGTCTGGGTGATGACCTGCTGCTGTTCTGTGGTGCCGTCGGCCAGCGTCTTGGTGACGGTCTCGGTCGTGGTCTTTACCCCGTCCACAATGGCCGTGGAGGTGTCCTTGACCGTGCTGACCAAATCCCGCACCGTCTCCATGGTCTGCGTGACCGTGTGCTTACCGTCCGCCGTGATGGTCTCCACCGTCTTGACGTCCTTCAGCACGCCGTCTACCATCTGGCGGCTGGTGGAGGTGATGGTCTGCTTCTGCTGGGTCGTGCCGTTGGAGAGGGTTTCCGTGACGGTCTCGGTGGTCTTTGTCACGCCGTCCATGACCGCCGTGGTGGTGTCAGAGATGGACTTGACGATCTCCGCCGACGCCTGCTTTGTGCTGCTGGCGGCTTTCTGGGCGGCGCTTGCGGCGGCAGAAGCGGCAGACGCCGCGTCAGAGGTACCGGAAGAGCTGCCTGCCCGGTCAGCCTGAGCCTGCGCTACACGGCTATCGTGCAACTGCTGGCGGCGCTGGCGGTCTGCATCCGTGGTGGTGTTGGTCTTGGCGGGCGTTTTGCTGGCCTTGTAGTCGTCGTAGCCGTCGAAGCCTGTATACCCGTCTTTGCCAAGGAAGCTGTTCAGCTTGTAGCTCAGCTTATCCAGCCAGCCGATGGCCGCACCGATGGTGCTTTGGGCGATGTTGGCGACGGCCTGAAATGCCCCATTCACGATGTTGCGGAAGGTCTCGCTGGTGTGGTAGGCAGTCACCAGCCCCGCCGCCAGAGCGGCCAGAGCGGCCACCACAAGCCCGATGGGATTGGCCGAAAGCACGGCATTGAGTGCCGCTTGAGCAACAGCCAACCCCTTAGCTCCGGCTCCGGCGGCCTTATCTGCTGCCGCCTTCGCAGTGGTGGCGGCGGTGCATAGAGCCGTGATGGTCGTAGTCGCTGCCACGGTCGCCTTATAGCTCAGGACTGCCGCCGTGACGGCCACGACTGCCGCCGTCAGGACGCCGATGGTCTCCTTGAGCGCGGCCATTTTGGCGTCGTCCTCGGTGATGGAGACGACCAGCTCGTTTGCCTTGACGATGATGTCCCCGAGAGCCGAGAAAAGCCCGCTGGTCAGTTCACCGGTCAGCGCGGCCACGTTGTCCTTCAGGGTAGACAGCCGCCCGTTGAAGGTCTGGCTGGCTTCCAGCATACCGTTGTAGAACTGCCCGCCCTCGCTGGTGGCAGCAGCCACGGCGGCTTCCAGCTCATTGAAGCTGACCTTGCCGTCCGAGATGCGCTTGTAGAGGGCGCTCATGCTTTCGCCGGTGGCGTCGCAGATCTGATTGAGCGGGTTAAAGCCCGCGTCGATCATCATGTTGACGTTTTCCAGCGTGACCTTCTGGGCCGAGGACATCTTGCCGTAGGCCCGCACGAGGGTCTGGAGCTTGTCCGCGTTGCCCAGCGAAATATCGCCCAGACGTTTCAGTACGCCGGTGGTGTCGTCCGCCGCGACGCCGAACTGTAAGAGGGTCTGGGTCCCCTCGGTCAGGTCGGACAGGGAGAAGGGCGTGCTTGCGGCCATCCGGCGTATCTCTTCCAGCTTCTCGGCGGCAAGCTGTTCGTCGCCCAGCATGACCTTGAAGTTGGTCAGATAACTTTCCATGCTGCGGTTGTAGTCCAGACCGCTCTTGACCACGCTTTGCAGGCTGGATGCAGCTTTCTTGGCAAAGTCCGCGATGAGCTGGCCTGCGGCCACTGTCCACTTGCTCGTGGCTTTCTCAGCCGGGTCACTGTTGAGCTTTACTTCGCCGGTGATGGAAAAATCTGCGGCCAATGTGTCCACCTCTCTTTACGAAAAAGAGCGCAGGCACAGTGGCACAGGCTTAGAGTTTTATTTCGATTTCTTTGCGGCAGGCCGGGTTCTTGCATTTGACCCAGATGCCCCGGGCGCTGGCTTCCGGGATGGCCCAGACCGGCAGAGGCCGACCGCACAGGGGGCAGAGCACCGGGGCGCGGTCAGCGCCGGAAGCGGGCCGCAAAGGCTTCGTTGCGGTCTTGCAGGGTGACAATGCGACAGCCTCCTTTCCGCAGGGCAGCGGGCAGCGCGAAGCGTTCCTTCAGCTCGGCACGCCGCTCCCGCTCTTCGCCCTGAAACTGCGCAGGGTCAGCCGTCCGGAAGCCGATGATCTTCACCAGCTGGGTCTCCTCGGGCAGGTTGGACATGAGGGCCTTGAACCGCCACCAGTGCAGCTTTGCCCGGGTGAGGTCGATGCCGTATGCCTGCTGGAACGCGGCCACGATGGCGGGGCCGTCGGTGACGTAGTCCAGCGCCAGCTCCTCGGTGCGGCTGCTGCCGGGGCGGTCGGCCACCTCCTGCGGGCCTGCGGTGTAGAACTCCACCAGAGCCTTGAAAGCGTCCACCTCTTCCTCCGGCGGGACGGCCACGCAGTAAAATCGGCGCATGGTTTCCCGGGCCAGCTCAGGCAGCCCCTTTTCGTCCTCCGGGAGACGGAGATACTGCCCGTTGAACCAGACCATAGGCCGGAAATCCCAGTCGATGGGCCTGCCTGCCCACATGCGGGGCAGGTTGTCCAGCAGGATGTCAGCCATTTTCCAGAGCCGCCAGCTCGGTCAGAAGCTGCCTGCGGCGGGCGGCCTTATCCACCCGCTCGACCATCTGGGCGGCGGCAGGCTGGCCCGGATAGCTCACGGGCGGCTTGTGCTTCTTGTCCTTCTGGCGCTTCTCAGCCCGGCGCTGGGCGCGGTTCTGGGGGACGGCCGCCGGGCGGGAATAACGAGCCTTCTCAGCAGCGGCTGCCTGCGTGATCTCGTCGAGGACGTCGTACAGACGGCTGACATCGTTTTCGTTCAGCCCCAGACGGGCGGATGCCCCTGCACCCAAGATCTTGTCGAGGCCGCGCATGGAAACGCGGGCCTGTGCGCGGAGACGGTCGCCCAGGCGGACATTCTCCCGTTCGCACCGGGCTGTCTCGGCCTCGCCCTCCCGGGTCATCTCGTCCAGTGCATCCTCCAGACGATCGAGGTCGTTGGCGTTCAGAAGCGAAAAATCAAATTCCTGTCCATGGATCAGCATTTATCGGTACTCCTTTCTCTCAGCCCGCGACGGCGGTGTTATAGTCGAACTCAGCCGGGGTGCCGATGCCCTTGAAATCGGCGGCAAAGGTGGCATTCGCGCCGGCGCTGCCGCCCACATCGCTGGTCAGGATGAGCGCGCCTTCGCCCTTCTCGCCCTTGCCGGTGCGGAGAGAGAAGTAAACATAAGGCACCACCACGCTCTGGCCGGAGCCGAACGCGATCTTGTGGGAGAGCAGGAAGTCCTGAAACGCATCGCCCACATAGCGGTCGCCCTGAATGGAGAGGGTGCGCTGGACACTGCCTTTGGTGGTGACAGGGCCGGTGCGGATGTAGGTGTTGTCGGAGGTGGAGGCGTTCAGTGCGCCGCTGTGCTCCCGCACATGGTCGGCACAGACCACCCAGTTTTTCACGTCGGTCTGGCTGGCCTCGGTCTGGATAGCCAGCAGGAAGTCGTCGGTGGTCTCCACGCCGGTATAGTCGGCGCTGGGGGTCAGGCCCGACAGCTTGACGGCTTCGGTAACAGTCATAGGAAAAACTCCTTTCGTTTCAGCCCTTGGGCTGGTAATATTCAAGCCGCAGCTGCAGCTGCATCTTACAGCTGCCCGCGCTGGCCGTGACGATGTAGCCGCTGGACGTCACTGAAACGCGCAACGCTTCCTTGCGGCCATCCAGCCGGGGCAGGTGATGCCGGTCGTTCTGGGCCAGCACCCACTCGGTCAGCTGCTCAAAAAAGCCGCTGTTCGCGATCTGGACGCTCTGGGCCTCGCTGTAGTCGCGGCAGGAAACGAAGATGTAGCTCTTGGCGAGGTTGCGGCCGGAAAAGAAAACAGCCGTCACCGGGTCGGTGGGGCTGTCCTCGATGGAAAACTCGGCCACAGACTCCGGCGAGAGGCCGGAAATGCGGAAGGCCGCGCCGTTTTCGCTCTGCTCCTCGGAGATGAGGGGGCAGGTCTTGAGCCATTCCCTCATCGCGGTGATGGTGGCTTTCTCGCTCATAAGTGTCCTCCCCAGAAAGTCGTGACGGCCTTGGCCCCGAAGAGGGCCAGATGTTCGCCCACATCAGCAATAGCCCGCTGGCCCCAGTAGGAGCCGCGCAGACCCTTGTATTTGTCCTCCTGCCAGGTGCCGCTTTCATCATAAGCGCCGTGCCAGCTGCGCAGGTCGGTGCCCTCGGCATGGAGGTAATACTGCTTGCGGGCATAAGGGGTATTGTAGACCAGCAGTCCCTCTTCGTAGTTGGATGCGGTCTGAACGCTGTTTTTCAGCTGGCCGGTGTCGAAGGGGACGTAGCTGTCGATGAGCCGCGCGGCCTCCTGCGCAAGGGCGAACTGGGCCTTTTGCAGGGCAGCGGTCTTTTCTGCGCCGAAGTCGGGGCGCCAGCTCAGCTCCATCTGGATGCCGTCCACCTGATATTTCAGGCCGTAGGGCTGGTCAAAAATGGGCTTGGACATGAGGTGTCAGCTCCCTTCCACATGAAAATGCGGCAGCGGGACGCCCCGGTTGTCCGAGACATCCGCCACCGTACAGCAGATGTGCGTTTTTTCGAGGGTGGCATACTCGGCCTCCGTCAGGCTGCGGACAGCGCCGCAGAGGAGCTTGCTGCCCCGCTTGAGCGTCCAGTGTGCGGCCTTCTCTGCGGTCGGCAGACGCGCCCACTGGGGATAGGGCAGATAGCCCGGCGCAGGCGGGAGACGGACATGGACGACTCTCTGAGGGTCGCCGGAGGCCGAGGTGCGGCGCGTCTCCCGCCAGCTGCACCCCGTGAACACCTTGCAGACCGGCTGGTCGGCTTCGGTGGCCGCGTCGTGCAGCAGCATGACGACCGTAACGGGCGTCTGCATCAGAAACACCCCCGATACAGCAGGCCGTGCGGGTCGCTGCCCAGTGTGTTGGCGAGGATGTACGCCGCCTCTGCCGCCAGCCGTTCGGCCAGTGCGCCGGAGGTGAAGGTCATGGACACACCATCGTTGGAGACGCTGGACGCGCCGGGCGGCGTGCAGGCGCTCTGTACGGCGTTCGCTGCGTCGATGATCTGGATGCAGGCATCCGCCAGAGCAGCGGCACAGGATGCGCACACGGCTGCGTGACGCTCGGCCCGGCCAAAGGTCATCCGGTCGATGAGCCGGGACGCCCGTGCGGCCAAAGGGGCAAAGGCGGCCTCGTCCAGCGTGCCGCCGGCGGCTGCATACTGGTCATAGGTGCAGTAATTCAAAAAAATCAGCTCCTTTTAGGCTCCCCTAACAGGGGAGCTGGCTGCCGCAGGCAGACTGAGAGGTTCGGTCACGCTTTCTTCTTGATGAGGATGGTCTGGGGCTTGGTGACTTTGAAGGCGTAGACCTTGCGGCCCTTGACTGCGGACGCGCCGATGTACTTGCTGGAACCGTTGAGATCCTGCACATGGACGGGGACGGCCCACTCGTCGATGAATGCAAACCAGTTGGGATGACCGGCGATGTACTCCACTTTCTCGCCGAGGGTGGAATCCTCAAAGACGGTGAAGCCAGCGATGCGGCCCACAGCGCCGGTCTGGACGACGGCATCGCCAAGGTCAGATGCCTTGATGAACTCGGGACTCTTCAGCAGCAGACCATAGATCTCGGGGGAGACCAGCAGCCAGCGGCCCTCGGTAGGGACATGGACGGTGGAGAGCTTGGTGCGGGCGTCCACGACGTTGCCGTAGATGGTCTTTTCGGTCAGGGCGGTGGTGGTGCCGAAAGCCGTGCCTGCGGTGGTCAGCTCCGCAGAGCCGTCGGAATCCACCTGCAGCGCCAACGAATAACCGGCACTGTCCAGACGGTCAGCCACCAGATCGTCGGGGACGCTGGCGGCGTCGAAGCCGTCGATGATCTCATTGACGGCCTTGTCCTTGTCGATGTTGACGGTGAGATAGGTGGTGTCGCCGCCGGTCAGCTCTGCGCCGGTCTGCTTGTTGTAGTCGTTCACGGCAACTTCGGTGTCACGGACGGGGACTTTGACGGAACCGGCCTTGGGGCTGCCCTCATAGCGGCTGTTGCAGATGACGCCGACCTTCTTGACCAGCGTCGCCCGGAGCTTGAGGTCAACCAGCTTGGAATAACGAACCTGTGCTTCGTGTGCCATAATATTTCCTTTCTATCAGTCGATCTTGATGCCGGGGTTCATTGCCTTGAAGGCTGCGGTGACAGCATCGGTGTCGCCGGTGGGCGGAGTGCCGTGCTCTGCGCCGCTGGAAACGTGGACGCTGCCGCCCTCTGCGGCCTCGCCGAAGGCCCAAGGATTTGCCTTTGCGGCTTCTTCCAGCGCCTTGTCGATGTCGGTGGTGCGGTCTTTGGAGGACTTGAGGGCCTCCATGTCCAGCAGGGCGCGGACGGCCTTGACGCTGCGGCCTTTCTTGCCCATGATGGCGGTGTTCAGGGCCGAGTCGAAGGCGAAGCCGTCCGCCTGTGCCTGCATATCGCCCCGGAGCTTGGTCAACTCGGCCTCGTACTCGTCCGGGGTCTTCTTGCCGTCAAAGGCTTTCAGGCCGTCCTGCGCGGTCTTGAGCTGGGCCTGTGCGTTTTCGAACTGGGTCTTGAACTGTTCGGCGACGGTCTTTTCGCGGTTGATGTCAGCGCCGTTTTCGCTCATCAGCCAGTTGAGCTGTTCATCGGTGATGCCGGGAATTTTTGCCTTTACGTCTTCACGCTTCATAAATAAACCCCTTTCTTTGGGTGAAACTACGGTTTTGTAACGCGGTTCGCCTTCCGCATGTTGCCGGGCAGGGTACGCGCTGCCCGCCGCGATGGTGTCCACTCTGTCCTCACGCGGGCAGAATGGGCATGAAAAAAGCGCCCCTGCCCGGATGGGCAAAGACGCTCGCGGTATTTGGTTGTTGTCAGCACCAGTCGATTTCAGAGATGTCACCAGCGATTTCAGAAAGTGGATGACCGTCAAAAATGGGGGTGTCCATGACGTCCTCCATGCTGTGAACGAGTTTTTCATCTCCATCGTACCACAGAAGATAAGAGAAATTTTCGTCTCGGGTGTCATAAGGGTCTACATGACCTTCTTTTCCGTGATACTGAAAGACGAGCATTGCCCAGCCTTTAGAAAGCTCCTTCTGTAAAGAATCCGCCGTCATAAAATATCACTGTTCTCCTTTCGCTCAGCATCTGTCAACTCGCGGGATGGACGGCAAATCAAGCGTCCAGTTGCATCAAAAATATAATCATGGGCGTGCTCGCCATGCTTGCCAAGGTCTTCTTCGACTTTATGGCCGTGGCCGTTGTTGCTGATTTGCTTAATCTGACGTCCATCTGCGCCGTAATAATTGCGGTCGATGCCGCCTTTGGCGTTGGTTTTTTGAGTGATGCCATTGCGAGGCCCTTTGATGTCGCTTTTACTGACTTTAATGATAGTTTGTCCGGCGGCATTTGTCAATGTGTTGTGGCGGACGTCCCATGCAGCTCTGCTGCCCTCGCTCCACCCAAACCCATGCACGCTTGTCCGGGCGCTGTCCACTCTGCCGCCGGTGGCCCGGGTGAAGTCCGCAAGGCTCTGCCGGGCCTGCCGGAGTTTCACCGCGCTTGCGGTGGTGTCGGCCCCGGCGGCATCCTCGGCCAGATAGCGGCGCTTGTACTTGCGCACGGCGCGTTCCTTGGCCCGCTGCATCTGACTAATCTCGTACCGGGTGTATCTGCAGCCGTTGTACTCGATGTCCCGGGCATTGAGGGCTTCAAGGCTCTCCTGCGTCCATGCGGGCGGGCTTCCCAGCTCCGGGAACACCACGAAGAAGGTGTGGCGACTCCTAACAGTTCCAACCACATAAACCTGCACCTGTTCCATATCCTGTGCTGGATATAAAATCGGGATAGTCAAAATTGTCAGAACTCACTGCATCACCCCCTACAACAAAAAGAGCACCCTTGCGGATGCTCTTTCGATTATTTAGTTTTACTTGTCCCAGTATTTCAGCTCGGCTTCCTTGCGGGCGGCTACGGCATCATCAAAATTGGCATAAGTTCCAAGGCTGATGTTTTTTCCGTCAACCATAATACTGGCTCTCCATGAACCGCCATCGCCAGAGCGGGCTTTGCGCCATGTAACGCCGGTTACACCGGTTTTGTTTAAGCGCTTGACACCTCTATTTCTGGAATTGTCCTTGTGGTCTATCCAGCGGCAATTTTCTGGACAATAATTTCCGTTGCTGTCAATGCGGTCGATTTCAAGATTCGATGCATACCCGTGAGCAATAGCCCACTCGGCAAATGCTTGAAAGTTGTTTTTCCATTCGTCACATACACGGATACCTTTTCCACCGTAATCCTGCCAGTGCGAAAACTTTGGATTTGTACACCGGTAGTTCATTCCAGCCCAGATATTATAAAGCCGGTTGTTGTGGCTTTTTCGGAAAATTTCATCTGGAGAAGTTCCAATTTTGGCTCCCTGCATACACCCGCATGACTTTTGTCCTGCACGAATGACGTTTCCCCTCAGAGTTACAACTTTTCCACAGCCACATCGGCAGACCCATGCACTACACTTGCCAATGTTTTCGGGAGCCCGGCGCAATACAATCAACATTCCGTTTCGCTGACCGGTCAAATCAACGAGCTTTCCCATCAGCGGGCACCACCTTTCCGTGCGGCCTTCTCCATGCGGCGGCCTTTGGCAATGCCCAGCAGGAACATATCGATGCCAAATGCATAGACATCGGAAGGATGCTGCTCATAGACAGCATTGATTTCACGCGCAAACAGACGATTGTTATTGTTTTGCTCACGCTCTTTTTTGATCATGTGGAGTGCGGATTCTGCTTTGGTCATGATTTTTACCTCTTATTCTCTTGTAAGAGGTGTTGCCGAATGGTATAATGGATTTACCAGATGGCAATACCTCTGGTGTCTTATAAGGCATTCGCTTCGCTGTGGTAGGTGGGAGCGAGTGCCTTATTTCTTTTCAATGGACTTTTCTACAAGGTCAATCCCTTTGCGGACAACATCACTTTTGGATACGTTGAGCTTAGCAGCGCACTGCTCAAGTTTTTGGCAGTAGGCATCATCTAATCGTACCCGAAGCATGGTATCTTTGGGAGATTCACTTTTAGGGCGTCCAAGAGTAGGCGACATATTCATCACCTCTTTTTTGTCGCTACAAATAATATATGCTTGTAGCGACAAAAAGTCAAGACCTTACACACCGTAAAATCCATTCAGCGCATAAATTTTTCCTTGCCATTCTGCATGGCTGGGTCTGGCTCCACCATGCGCTGTTACTTGAACGTAGCGAACGCCCATCTGCCGCGCACGTTCTAACTGCAATTTTGCGCAGGTTTGATTTACCCCCGTGAGAACACATCTTCTTGCCGCCACCTCCAGCGTGTCTCTGTGGCCGCTGGGGTAGGTGACGTAGGGCATGGAGTCGGCAAGGCCGTCCACAGCACGCTTGACGGCGGTCTTGTAGTCGAACGCGCCGCTGCTCACTTGGAGCCACGCCCTGTCCAGCGCCTGCTCAAAAGCCCCGGAGACGGTGTTGGCCGTGGTGGCGGTGAGGTTGGAGAAGTTGCCTGCCGTCTGCCGATAGCCCGCGTTGAGCAGGTTCTGCAAAGGTGCCGACTCCTCGAAGGGCGTTGGCTCTTTCCCGTAATGGTAATAGATCTCATCCTCGGCTTCTAGTGCGGCGGTCGCGGCCTCCTTCATCAGGCGGCGGATCTCGGCCTCGCTCTTGCCGGTATACCGGGCCAGCAGCTTCACCACATCCTTGCGGACAGCCTCGGTCTGCTGGTAGCGCCAGAGCTGCCAGTTCGCCGTCGGCGTCAGGGTGTCCATCTTGCCGATGCGCCGGGCCACGTCCCGCAGGATGTCGTCCTCGGCCTGCTGCCAGAGCAGGATGAGCCGGTCGGGTGCGTGGTCGAGATAGTCCGGGGCCAGCATCAGGCGCCTCCGCCGAAGGTCAGCTCAGGCTGGCGGTTCTCGGCGGCGGCTTCCTGCGCCAGCCGGCGGGCATCCTCTTCGGAGATGCCGTACCGGGCCGAAAGATACTTGTAGCGGGGGAGCAAGCCGCTGAGGGCGTCATCCCTCATCTGGGTCATGCGGGTCTCGGCGTCGGTGATATAGCTGTCGTCCCAGTTCACCGAGATGGGAGTGTCGGGGACGACTGCGGCCTTCTGCAGGTCCTTCGCAGCCCAGAGGATGGCCCGGATGATGGAGATCAGCGCACCTTCAATGGGTATCTGGTTCTTGTTGGCGCTGGCTACGAGATCCTGTCGGCTTCCGTTGTACTCGGTGGCCGTTGTGACTTTGCCATTCTCGAAATCGTACCGGTGACAGCCCAGCCCGCACTTGAAGGAGAACAGGTTGAGCATATCCTGCACGGCCCGGTGGTTCTGCTCCACGCGGAGGTCGGGGTTGTACTCGTGGTATTCGCTGGGCTGGTCGAGGCTGCTTTCCTTGCCGGGCAGATGCACAAACTGGCTCACAACATCGTCGTCCGGCGGGATGGAGTGCTCCACGCCCTTATCGTCCACCACCTTGCGGCAGATGTCGGCACTGTAGAATATTTTCTTGTGGCCGAGGCGGATGTCCTCGCGGTAGTTGTCAAAGGCAAGGTCCACGCCCTGCGCCTCTTCCAGCGCCTCGGCAAAGATGCTCATGCCCAGCCCGCTGCCGCCATCGATGTTCTTGACAGCTCCCGGGCTGAACAGTGCAAACCAGGGCGGGGAGCCCTCTACCGTGACGCTTTCTACCGTGCCTTCCGGAGGCTTCTCGACCGGAGAAAACACCGGTGAGCCGGATGCGGAGTCAGTGACGCGAAACCATTCGTTGCGGATGGTGCGGCGCTTCTCGTCACCGGTATGCGTCTGTAAGTAGACAGCAGGCTTGCCGTCCATCAGACACTCGGAGACAAAGGCCGCTTCGGTCACGACGCCCCGCTCCACCCGCAGGGGGAGGATGCAGAGGGCCGGGTCGTAGTCCAGCTTGAGTCGGACGTCCGGGCTGGGGACTGCCTTGCCATTCACGACGGTCATATTTTCGACGCTCAGGACAAAAGCGCCTGTGCCGGACCAGAATGCTTTCTCGACCAGCGCGTTGGCGTTCGTCCAGAAATGCAGGTCGCGGAGCAGTCCGCCCACCTGCTGCTCATCGTCGCCCAGAAGATACCGGGCGGTGGCTGCGTCCGTGATCTGGAAAGCAGTGCGGTCATTCAGCAGCAGGTTCGCCCAATCCTCGCAGACCCGCTTGGGCATCCGCAGGGAGGCAATGGTGCGCTTTTTGGTGCCGTCGGCATACTCGGCGGCGCGGGTATGAACGCCGGGTACGTTGCCTTTCCACCATTGCCGCCATGTCTCGATCTGGCTGTAGTAATCGGCATCCAGCTGCCATCCGCGCGTCTTATGCAGGTGATCCAGAAAATCGGTGATGTTCATGTGTTCGTCAACCTCTTGAAATCGCGCTCGATGGTGTACTCATAGGCGTCCAGTGTGTCGATGTCGGTGCTGCCGTCGTCGAGGCGCTCATCTACGCCGGGATGTTTGCCGCTGTAAAGAGCGGTAGCAAGGGCATCCCGCAGGGTAGAAGCCTCGGGCATGAGCCAGAACCGCCCGCCACCCATCAGGATGCAGGTGAGTCGGATGCGGTCGGTGATCTTTATCTTGGCACTGTTCTCCACCCGGTCGGCCAGCCAGGAGAGCTTGCAGCGGCGCAGGCGGGAACGGATGTGGTTTATCAGGGTCTGCTCGGCGCTGTCGCAGAAGATGTACTGGATCTCACCCCAGCGGGAGAAGACCGCGATACAGAACTCGATGAGCTTGTCGGCCAGAAAGTCGGCATCCTGCGCCACCGGGTCGATGCGCTGGGACGCCAGCCCCACCACACCAGACCAGCCCGGGAGAATGGCCGTCGCCACAAAGGCGTGTTTTGAGCCATTGCCGCCAAAGTCCACGCCAATGCGGATCCGCCACGGGTGCAGCTGCTTCTCGGCGGGCCAGAAAAAACGCCCATCCCCGGCGGCAAGGCTGTCGGCCAGCAGGCGGTAAATAACGCCGTTGGCTGCCATCCACTGCCCGAGGATGAAACGGTTATAGTAGACGGTGCCGGTGTACTCTTTTTTCAGGTCGGCCACGAACTGGGCCGGAAGCGTCGGGTTGTCGTCGATGGTGTATGCCTGACAGTAGATGTCAGCATCGCTGTCGAGGAATTTCTTAAACCAATGGGACGGACTTTCCGGGTTGCAGGTGCCGTCAAAATGGCTGTGCGGACAGGACAGGCGGCTTTTGAGCATCTGGAACACGCCCTCGTCCCATGTGGTGATCTCGTCACCGTAGGCGTACTCGAAAGCTGCGCCCTGAATGCGGGCAATGTGCTTTTTATTGTCGGCACCGAGGACATAGACTTTGCGGCCGAAGAGCTGCACGATGTTTCCGGAGGCAGAGGTGCGGACGACGCCCACCAGCTCCGGCCCCCAGAGACCGCGCATAGGCTCCAGCACGTTGCGTTCCAGTGTGCCGAGGGTATTGCCCAACATAACCAGCAGGCCCTCGCCCCGGGCCGCGCAAATCCGCTTCGGAATGGTCACGGCGCAGTCAAGATAGGTCTTTCCGGAGCGGGTGGCTCCGGTCTTAACATTCCACCGGTGGGAACAGTTGCGCAGGTACTCCTGCTGAAACTCAGTCAATGGCACTGTCTACACCTCCCAGCAGCTCCTTCGCCTTCGCCAGAGCATCTGCGGCGGGGTCTTTCTCGGAAGTGTCTTTGTACATCCCGAGGTGTTTGCCCAGCAGGTCGAGCGCGCGGAGCTTGTCGGCCAGCTTCACTTCCTGCTCAAGCCCATCCTCGCCGAACGTCTTGACCTTGACTGACTGCACAGCGGCAAGGTCATCGTGGCTGGCATCGGATTTGAGAGAGGCGGTCTTGGGGTCGATGAGGTCAGCGGCGTTGACGAAGGCAATCTTTGCCAGCTCGCGCACCACCCGGTCAGTAGATACACCGGTGCGGCGACTCTGCTCAGCCTGAAGCTGGGCGATGAGCTTCTGAACTCCAACATTTTCCAACAATCGCGGCCCCACGGTCTTGGCACTTGCTGGGGAATATCCGGCGCGGATGGCCGCTTGGGTCGCATTCAAATCGACCATGTATTCTTCGCAGAATCGTGCCTGCTTGTCGGTCATCCTCACCACCTCTCCTGCACAAAAATGGAGCAGCCGGGAGGGTGCGGCCCTCCGTCCGTCTGGTCACGCCAGCGCTCTTGCGGCTGAGCTACGGCTGCATAAAAAATCCCCGCACATTTCTGTGCAGGGAAGAAAATCTTTGAAGCAGCCTCAGAAAGCTCAAGAAGGAGAAAAATGCCTGTCAAGCAGTAAAAAGTCCAAAGGAGCAATTCATCATGATGGAGGAAAAGTTTCGGAGGCTGCGTGTATCGGTGGGTCTTTCCGGCTCTGCCGATGGTATCATTTTACACCGGAAGAGAGTGAACGCACAATGAACGGATACTGCACAGTTTCAGAGTTTCAGGTGTTCAATGGCCCGGCGGCGCAGGGCGAAAATGCCACGGGAAGTGAAATTCATGTCTGCGGCTACCTGCTCCCATTTCAGGCAGTCCAGATAGTATTTGCGAAGAGCGCAGTATTCGGCGGAGTCCAGCTGCACAAGCACGGCATCGATCTCCGCAAACAGAGCATCACAGACAGCCAGCTGCGCGTAGGCGCGGCGTTCGGCTTCTTCTTCACGCTCCACTGCCCGGGCGAGGCACTGCCCATCCTTGCTGCCTCCCGGCGCGGCGCTGAGGTTCTGGGTGATGTGCCGGGTGGCTTCCTGCGCCTCTGCCAGCCGGTAGGAGAGCCGCTGGTAGAGCTTTTCGGCTTCCCGATAGCGGGAGAGCCAGCTTATTTTCTCTTCGTAGGTCAAACGGCTTCACCCCCTTCCAACCGCTTCAGCAGCCCTTCCACATCATACCGCCAATGGACACGAAGCAGACGCTGCTCCACCTCGATGCCGTTCAGGGCGGCCCACTGCCATGGGATACTTTTGCGGGTCTGGGTGTTCATGTACTCCAGCACAGCACTGGCCGAGATGGCGAAGGTGCGGTTGACCTTGCCCCGGTAATTGATGACCACATGAGCGGTCTGGCCGTGAAACTCAGCTGCATGGGCCATGTCGGTGATATGCTTGAGCTTGTGATACTTCTGCTTCTCCCGGTCGAATCGACCAAGGATCTTTTCTAGCGGGATGCTGGGGGTGTCGATGGTCTTGAGTTCGAAGTAGTGGTGCATGGGGTAGCGGTAGACGTCAAAGTCACAGATGTTATCGATGGAAAAGCTCAGGCTCTCATTTCCGCCGTAATAGGCGGCTGCACTGTCCTTGAGCCGGTAGCACCATGCATCCTTCGGCATGGAACTTTTCCAGTCGGCTTCAAATTGCTTTCCAGTGTTCAATCGAGTCTCCTTTCTGCGGAGGTCCTCCAGTGCCCGGCCGACTGTCGGGTCGGGGTAGTATTCAGGATTCCGATACATCGAGTCCCTCCTTTTTTGTCAATCGTCTGCGCCGGGCGGCAGCCTTCAGGAAATCATGCCCGCTCGGCTCGGTACGGTCAACCCGGAGATTCCGTCCGCTACCGATGGGGTGAAGCCTGCGGTACTCCTCCACAGACTTGCATCCCTGAGCCTCAGCCTCTGCCAGCGCTTTGCGGACATACGGCCAACTGTAAGCCCCAAGGTCGGCGCACCTGCTGACGATCTCCGACACCAGTTCCTCTCCCAGTCGGTCGGCGTATCCAGCCAGCTGGGCTTTTCCTTGGATGCTCAGCTTGCAGATACGCTGCTCGAAATCCTCCGCGATGGGGGAGGTCGTCTTCGTCGGAGTCGGCTCAGGCGTCGCGCACGCAGACGACGACTTATTTATGTTTTTTATGTTATTTATGGTTAAGTTGTTGTTATCTGCCTGTTGCTTGCCTGTTATCTGCCTGTTACCGGCCTCAATCAAATCGTAATTATTCAACGTGATAAGGCTGTATTTCGACCCGGTTTTGACTGTTATGTATCCTGTTGATTCGAGGTGTTTCAGGGCTGTTCGCACCTGCATAATGCTCAAATTGAGCTTTTTTGCCAGCTGAGATTGGCTCGTGACCAGCTCACCGGGATGGATCGTGATACCCTGCCACTGCTTTTGGCTCCAGTTGGCCGTGAGCAGCAGATGGATGAACAGCCGGGCGGTGTTTGGCTCTGAGTACCACTCCCAGTCGGTCAGGCCGCGCGGGATGGCAACAAAGCCGCGAGAAGGGTCAATGCCCACGGCCTGACCTCCTTTCGAATGAAATGCCCGTATCGCCAGATAGCACAGCGTTCAGGCTCAGAAGGGCAGGTCATTGGCACTGTCGTCGATGAGGGCGTCAGCCTCCGGGGTGCCGACGGCGGGACCTGTGGGAGCTGCCGCCTGCGGGGTTCGGGGCGCGTAGTCGGTCAGTTTCTCGCCGGGGTATATCTGCCCGCCGGAAAGGCTGGTCTGTTCGGGCGATGCAGGAGGTTCGGTACAGAGGTCAATGAGATTCTGCATCCACCGGAAGAGCACCAGTCCGCCGGGCTGAATGTCGTCGGCATCCACACTGTAATAGGTCTTGCCGTTGTATTCCCGGGTCTTGAGTTCCCGGGCAAAAACCGTGACGGCATCGCCTTTCAGTAACATCCCGTCCCACTTGTCCAGCCCGTGCCAGACATTGACCTGTACGTACAGGCTCTCCCAGCTGCCCGTGTCGGTCTTGACACTGTGGGCCTTCACGTCGAACTTGAGCACCTGCTTCTGGCCCACATCCTTGAACACCGGGTCTTTGGCAAGGGTCCCGTGGAGCAGTACGCCGGTCTTGTGCGTCAGGATCACGATCTGTCACCTCCGGCAAAGGGGTCATCCACAGAACACTCAGCCTCTTCGACGGTCAGGGCATCGGCCTGCTCGGCAGCTTCCTTGATGCGGGCCCAGCGGGGAGCCGGGGCCTGTCCGGCATCGTCCAGCTCCACGGCGGTGGACTCTGCATCCACATGGACTTCGCTTTCATCGCAGAGAGAACCGAATGTGGAGGGGAAGGCTTCCCGCAGCGCATGGACAAGGGCGACCTTGCGGATCATGGTGGCCTTTTTGCCCTTCCACAGGGATTTCCCGGTGTCGTACTCGGTCAACTTCACTTCCTCGTAGCTGGGACGGGTGCGGTCTTTGCGGTAGACCTTGGCCCAGCCGCCCAGAAGCTCCTCGTCCTCGTAAACGATGGAACCCTCCCGCTTTTGGCAATCTCCAGCCACCTTGTCAAAGATGATGACGCCGGCCTCGAATCCGTCATAGCTGGGATGACGTTCGGCCATCTGAAGATAACAGTTCTTGCCCAGAACGATGGTGCTGGGGGTCTCTTCGCTGTTGTTGTCGTAGTGGATGAGGTAGGCTTCCTTCGTGAAAGGATTCAGCCGATACTGCTTGCAGGTCTCGAGGAAGATCTTGCACTCGGCATCTGTGGCCTTGGCGCAGATAAAGTTGCGGACGTCCGAGAAGCTGACAATCATGTGCTGGCCGTCGGCAGAGGTGATCTCCACAGGTTTGGCCGGGCTGGCAGCCTGAAGAGCGTTGCTCTGGACTGCACGCTGCTGCATCGCGGTCATCCGGGCAGTCGTGGTATCAGTGGTGTTTGCGGACATGGTGGGCGCAGGTGCGCCGGAACGGGAAAAAGCCATAAGTAGTTACCTCCGATTATTTCACAGAACCATACGCAAAGCCGCGCTTCTGAGCTTCGGCTTTGAACCATTCGATGTCTTCCGGGGTGAAATCCACCCAGAAGCGGTAGCGTTTGCGGGCCGGGACCGCCGGGGTGGCAAACTGCTGCAGAACTTCACAATCCAGCCGTCCGGAGGCCGTTATAAAAGCGTTACTCCGGGCCTCCCGAGCAGCTTCTTCTTTCAGCTGACGCTCTTCCTCTGTGGGCGGGATGATGACCGGCGCTGCGGCTCTGGCCCGCTCTGCGGCCTGCCGATTGGCTTCCGCCTCGGCCTGAGCCACACGGGCGCGTTCTCTGCGGCTGTGCTCATGCAGGGCATCGTTGACGCTCAGAGACCTCAGGTATTCGGTGATGCAAGGTTCTGCATCCTCGCCGCAGGTCTCTCGGATGAGGCGCAGTTCCTCCCGCCGGGTCTCCACAGCTTTGCGCAGCTCCTTTTCGGCCTGAGCAAGGTCGAAGGTCTTGTTGAGCCACTGGGGAACCAGCAGCGTCTCGAACGGTACAAGCTGCTCCAGCTCCCCGATGCAGTCCCGGTAGACCAGCTTCAACGTAGACGCCTTTTCATCTTTTTCGGCCTGTTCGACAGCCTTAACCTGCGCGTCGATCGCGCCGGAGACCTTTTTGCACTGCTCCCGCATGGTCTTGATGTCGGCCTGAAAGTCCTCCAACGGCTTCAGGTAGAGCTTCCTTGCGGCGGTGACGGCTGCACCCAGCTGCTTATCCCAGCTGTTGATTTTGGCCCGGTCGTCCTTGGCGCCCTTGATGCTCTCCGGAGTATAGACGAGGCCTGTATAGGCTGCAAGCAGCTCGTCAAGGTTCTGCTGCACCTCGTCCTTGTTCCAGCTCATGGCCGGGATCACCGAGTTCTGCACCCGGACGGTAAGTTCATTCGTCATGGTCGTTCTCATCCTCCTGTTCTGCGTCACGCGGCAGAAAATAGTAGTCGTCCGGCGGCTCCAAGGGCGGGCCGTAGCGGTCAAAGTCCAAGCTGTACATCTCATTCATCGCCATCACCTCCGTCATAATCCGGCGGCTGGCGGCAGAGGCGGGCCGCTTCCTCCATGATGCTGTTCAGCACACCGCACAGAGACTGGAACGTCCCTTCCAGATCCTCGCCGACCAAGCGGGCGTAGCTGGCTCTGCTGGTGTCCCATGCGGCCCGGATGGAATTGACGCAGAAGTTGGCGGTCTCAAAATCGGCCTGTGCATCGTCACTGACTTTGGCCCGAAGGGCGGCAAGCTGCTTTTTCAGGCTGGCGTTGTCCTTGGCCAGTTCGGCATTCCGGGCATCTGCAAGACCCCAAGCCTTTTCTGCTGCGCGACGGTCAACTTCTTCTTCGTCGATGACGCCCACGATGGGCTGGTGCTTCAGGGCCTCTTCTGCGTCGTTTGCCCGCTGCGACATCTGAGCGTACTGCTCTTGTAACCCATCAATGTCGGCGTGGGCGGCTTCCAGCTGGCTCTCGGCGTCCTTGGCGCGGGCTTCGGCCTTGCTCTGCATCTTCCATGCTTCCTCTTCCCGGGCTTCGGCAGAGTCGGCGCGCTCTTTCAGCTGGGCGTTCTGCTCTTTCAGGCCGCTGATGTCGGCAAGAGCGGATTCATAGCGGCTTTCTGCTTCCTCCCGCTTTTCCGCGTCCTTAGAGGTCTGGGCTTCGGCGCTTTTCACCAGCTCCTTGAAATAGGCATTTTCCTTGCGGGCGTTCTGAGCGGACTTCTCGGCGGTGTCGGCACGGTCTTTCTCGGCCTTGAGCTGGGCTAAAAGCTCCTGCACCCGCTGGCTGTCTCCGGCGGCTTCGACCAGCTGCCCAGCACACCCGCTGCGGGCGATGAGGTTCAAATCTTTGCGGGTCAGCTCGGGCAGTTGTTTTAATTCCGCAACAGTTGCGGAATTAAAAGCGTCACCGTTTTTGACCATCGTGCGGGCGCTGCCTTCGCTGAGTCCCTTGCTCTCATACCACTTTGTCCATGTACCGCCGCCATACCGGCCCGCCTTGGCAGTCAGAGCGTGGATGCGGGCGAGGTAGATGCAGGAGATCAGGTATTCGTCCTGCGCCGCGCCGTAATGCAGATCAAACTGCTGATCGGCGTCTGCGGCCTGCTGGGACAGCTCCCCCAATGGAGAAAAGTCAAAGGTGGGGGCAGCTGCGGATGCAAAAGAAGTCTCCGCAGGAACAACAGGGGCCGATGCGCTGCTCTGCGGGGACAGCGCGGGGGTCCAGCCGTTTGCAGCCGCCTCGCTCGCCGAGGTGGTCGGTGTTGCCGCCGTGAAACTCTGCGCAGCACTCTCTTTCGTGGTCGCAGCAGCATCCGCATTCTGGGCAGGTGTACATGAGAAAATCTCCTTTGCTTTTTTGATGTCAGCAAGAATCTTTTCCATTTCCTGCTGCGGTGTCATGTCCTTGCGGCTACCATTCGGAGTAAAGAACTGACCAAGCAGCTCTCTTTTTGCGGCAACGCCTTTCAGATTCTGGGTGCAGGTGATAGTCAGGCAGTAACGGCCATCAGATCCATAGTCCGATGCACGAATATCTTTGGAAAACGAGCCAAAAATCTCTCTGTCTGGATAAGTGTCTTTGATCCATGCGGAGACCTGAGACAGAAAGTCGAAGTCCAGACTATGCACTCGACAAGTGCATTTATCCTTGATAGAGCCAGCGAACTCTGACGCATAGGTGAGGGTCTTGCTCATCCGGCATTCGTAGCCCTGAGTCTCCCGGCTGACAGTTCTAGCACTTTCATCCCATTGATAGTTTCTGTATGGCATGGCGTAGGGGCATCCCCAGCATTCATGGCCGGGTGCATAGCCGGATAGGCGGTTGCCAGTGGTACTGGCATCGGTGGATTTCTTCACTCGCCGTCCGCATTTGCAGATATAGGTGGTCATACCCGCACCTCCATCTCCTTCAGGCGGTCCAGCATCTCGGCCTGCAGGTCTTTGCTCAGGGGCTGGAAGCGGTTATTTCGCCAGCCGTAGCAGAGGATAGTGCCATAGATGGGCTGGCCGCGATAAGTACGGTTCAGGCCCTTGCCGTAGATGGCGTACACCAGCACCGCCGGGGTGCGGGGCAGAACTTTCTGCTCGCAGGGACACTGCAAAAGCGCTTCCATGCCCTGCAGCGTGTCCGGCAGGGTGGTCACGACCATGTCTTTGCCCGGCTCGATAAGAATCCCTTTCATCTCTTGTAAAAACCTCCAAAGTGTGTTATTCTTCGGGGTGATGGGCTAGGAAAACCATCATCCCTTTGCAGGCTCGCCGGTGTTCCAGCACCGACGGGCTTTTTGCTTACTCGTCATGTGCTTCACTCCAGCACAAGGCTCTTGACATACGGCAGCCAGTCACGCCAGCATGGCTTGGAAAGACTGCGGTTGACAGCGTAGTAATAGGCTGCATTGCTGATTTTGGAAGAGCCTTTCAACCGCTGCTCTTTGACCATGTGGTTCACCTGATTGCGGGACAGGCCCATGCCCATCAGGAGCTTTTTCATGCGCTTGGTCTTCATGCGTCCCTCCGGTTCTGCCGGTACTCCGGCTCTTCGGTGCGGGCGTGGCGGCGGTCGATGTACTTGCGGCGCTGAGCCTCGCGCTCTGCGGCATGGTCGCCCAGCCTGGCAAAGAACAGCGCCAGCAACAGCAGCACCATCGCGGTGATGAAGTCGGTGTCGGAGATGACACCGAGGGCTTCGATGCTGCCTGCAAAGCCAAGTGCGTACAGCATCCCGACGGCACCGCTGGCCACCGCCAGCCAGTAAAAGACGCCAGATTTGATTCTCATGCGGATGCCTCCTTTGCAACTTCAGGGAAGAAATAGTAGCCGATCTGCTCCTGCGGGATGCCGACGATTTTGCAGATGGCGGCGACCTCATCGCTGGGCCAGGGGGCCGCGCCCCGGATGCGGCGGCTCAGGCACTGGGGGCTGGTGCCGAGAGCGGCGGCGACTTCGTAGTCGTGGAAGCCGCGCTCCCGGAAGAGCGCCTGCAGCTTCCAGTAGGGATTGCGCCGGAAGGTGCCGGGAACGGGGGATGAGTGATTGTAGGTCTTCATGGTGGTTTTGTGCCTCCTTGTGGTTGGCTCCCTCCTGCGGTATACTTGGGCAGAAGGGAGATGATTTGTGGATGGATTTGAATGATAGAGCCTTGAGTGACATGGTTTTACGTGCAGGTCGGATGGTTCGGGAAGATAATCTCCGGATTGGGGCGAGGCTCGCCGGAAGTGCCGACCCGAAAATCGGGGAACACGCTCAGGTCAACACGGAGAAAACTCTGCGGGAGCTTCTGGTTCAGTATGAGGCTAACCAGAAAGAGCAGGCGAGGGAAACTAAAAAGGCGTTTTATGTTTCTCTGGCTGCGTTGGCTCTGAACGCCTTGGCGATCATCGTAACGATTGCAATAGCAGTGTTAAACTAATGCCCATTGCGATGCCGCTCAGAAATACGGAAATCAACTGAACAAGTTGAATATCCCATGTTGTCGGAGTCCAGTTGGAAAGCCGTTCTTTCCAACTGGGCTTTTTGTTGTGATCCATGCGGTTCACCTCCTTTGAAAATGTTGTTCAAGCACAATATGTGCTCATTCGGCGAAAAAAATTTCTTCGACGGTTTTGCCGAAGTAGTGGGCAATGCGCTTTTTGACCTGATCTCGGGGAATGCGTTCGCCGCGCTCATACATAAAGAGCGCAGACGTGCTAATTTCAAGCGCGTCTGCAACGGATTTTGCATCCAAGGTGCCGCGTAAAGCACGAAGCTTCTGGCCGATAGCTTTGTTATCCATTTGGAAAGCCACCTCCTTTCTGTGCACTTATTGTACTCGAAACACAAAGGAAAATCCATTCGCATTGTGCACAAAATGTGCTTACAACGATAGTGCACTTTTTGTGCTTGCACTTGTGCACGTTCTGTGCTATTATTAAACCATAATAATAGGAGGTGATTCAGTGGCAACCTTTGCAGAACGGCTGAAGTCATTGCGGCGCGAAGCTGGATGGTCGCAGCAGCGATTGGCTGATGAGCTGAAGTTGTCAAAGAGCAGTGTCAACATGTATGAACGTGGTGAACGTGAGCCGGGGTTTGAAACGATGGAGACAATCGCCGACTTATTTAATGTTGATATGAACTATTTGTATGGCCGAACAGATATAAAAATAGCTGATCCAGTGACGCCGAAGCACTCTGCCTCTCCCACCCCCATCCCGCCGGGCTTTGAGCCGATGCCGAAGATGAAGAAGATCCCCCTGATCGGCAGCATAGCCTGCGGCGACCCCATTACAGCAGAGCAGAACATTGAAAAGATGGTGGACGTGCCGGAGAACATCCGGTGCGACTTTTCCCTGACCTGCCACGGTGACAGCATGGTGGATGCCGGTATCCACGATAAAGATGTGGTGTATATCCGTATACAGCCGGTGGTAGAGAACGGAGAGATCGCGGCGGTGCGCATTGATGGCGAAGCCACCCTCAAGCGGGTATATTACAACCCCGGAACGCTGACCCTGATGCCCGCAAACCCGGCTTATGCGCCCATGGTCTACACCGGCTCCCAGCTGGAAGAGGTGCACATTGAGGGCAAGGCCGTGGGCTGGACGCACTGGGTGGGGTGAAAAAATCGCTCGCCGGTGCGAATTGCAGGATTGGTTGTGGAGTGCCGGAAGGTGTTCCGATAAAATGACGAGGAGGAATTGTAAAATGTCTTTATTTGGCAAAAAGGAAAAAGAAGAAATTGCGCGGCTGAATGCGGAAATGCAGAGTCTGCGGGACGCAATGCCATCCGAGAGCCGCACACTGGACGACATCAATCGTGAAATCAAAGCTTCGCGTGAAGAACTCGCTCGTGTCCAAGAAAACCTTGAAAGCCGCAACAGCGAGTTGAAAGATGCCTTGGAAGAACTTCAACAGGCAAAAGACCAGCTCATTGAAACGAATGAAGAAGTTCTGATGCAGAGTTTTGGCCTTTATACCCCTCGGTATGCTTTTATGAATGCAGACGAGTATAAGGCGCACCTTTTGGAAATTCGTGCCAAACAGAAAGATATGATCAAAGCGAAAACGGCTGTCAGCGGAAATATGAACTGGACAGTCAATGGAAATGCGTCCAAAGGCAAGAAGATGGTCTCTGATATGCAGAAACTTCTCCTTCGTGCATTCAATTCTGAATGCGATGATGTAATTGAACACGTCAAATACAATAATATCGAAGCCAGTGAAAAGCGTATTACTGCCTCTAGGGAAGCAATTTCCAAGCTGGGGACCATTATGGAAGTCAGCATCCAGCCGCAATACTACCGTCTAAAAATCGAGGAACTTCATCTTGCTTTTGAATATGCCCAGAAAAAGCAGCAGGAAAAGGAAGAGCAGAAGGAAGCACGTGCCAGAATGCGCGAGGAAGCCAAACTGGCAAAGGAAATTGAGGAGGAACGCAAAAAGCTGGAAAAAGAACAGCAGCATTACCAGAATGCATTGCAGCGTATCAATGCACAGCTTGAAGCGGCATCGGATGTTGATCGCGCGGCCATTGAGGAGAAAAAGGCAGAGCTCATGGCGCAGCTTGATAAGATTGATAAGGAATTTGCGGATGTTGATTACCGCGAAGCAAACCAGCGTGCCGGTTATGTGTATGTCATTTCCAACATTGGTGCCTTTGGCGAAAATGTCTACAAAATTGGCATGACACGCCGCCTTGACCCGCAGGATCGTGTGGATGAACTGGGTGATGCATCAGTGCCGTTTAACTTCGATGTACATGCGATGATCTTCTCCAACGATGCCCCCAAACTGGAAGCTGCGCTTCACAACGCCTTTGCTGATCGTAAATTGAATTTTGTTAACCAGCGCCGCGAGTTCTTCAACGTCTCTTTGGACGAAATCAAACAGGTGATTAAGGATAACTATGATAAGTCGGTTGAGTTCGTAGAGCTCGCCCCGGCGGAACAGTATCGTGAATCCCTGAAACTCAAAGAACAGGCAAAACATCAAGTGAATTGAACGATTTTTGAGGATGGATATGAAAGATAAAAAAACTTACAATATGGAATTGCAAACCGGAGAAAAAACAAGCCATAAAGCAGTTAGTCCATATTGGTTTGCGTTTATTCCGGCAGCTGCATTCGCAATTCTGACGATGTATGTTGGTATTTCTGAGAATATGGCAAGTGGCGCTATTTTGTTTGTTTCGGTTGTTATTGTTTTTTTGATGATATTTGTTCCGATTTCACTGATAATTTTTATCTTGAGAAAAATTATCAGCGCTATTGAAAAGGCGAAACAGTAAAAAAGCCCACCCATGCTGGAACATGGGCGGGCAGCAATGAAAAACTCCCCCGGTGCTGGAACACCGAGGGAGTAAGATAAGCGGCTCACCCTTACGGGGTCATCGCACACTCGACATTGCGATTATACCTCTTTTGGGCGGGCTTGTCAAAGTGTACCCATATGGAGGTGTATTATGGGACGACGTACGAATACTGCTGTCTGGCTTCCGAACCAGAACCGCTGGCAGATTAAAGTACAAAAGGACGGTGTGCGCAAGACCTTCACCAGCGCAAAGCCAGGCCGCACCGGCCAGCGGGAGGCAAACCACAAGGCTGATCTGTGGCTGGACGAGGGGATCTCGAGCACCCGCCTGCTGATAGAGACGGCTTACGTGAACTGGATCGCCGAAGTGAAAATGACCACCAGCCAGTCGAACTGGAAGCCTATCGAGAGCCGCTGGCGGACATGGGTACAGCCCGACCTCGGCAAAAAGCAGGTAGCGAACCTGAACGAGCAGATGCTGCAGGCGGTGGTGAACAAAGCCTTCGCTGCTGGACTGAGTAAAAAGACGCTGATAAGCCTGTGCGCTGACCTGCGGGCATTCTGCAAATGGCTGCGTCTGGGCAAGCTCTCGACGTTTCACCCGGAAGAGCTGCACGTTCCCAAAGGCGCCCGTTCTGAAGAAAAGAAGATATTGCAGCCGGATGCGCTGCGGGTGCTGTTCGCCGTGGACTCCACGCTCTGGCGGGGGAAAAGAGTCCCGGACCCGTACATCAACGCCTACCGGCTCAGCTTCGTCACGGGATTGCGCCCGGGGGAACTCATCGCTCTGCGGTGGGCTGACATTCAGGGCGATATGGTGATGATCCACGGCGCGATAAATGTCCACGGCGAGAAAACTCGAGGCAAAAACAGCAATGCCTTGCGTTCCTTCGCGCTGACCTCACAGGCAAAAGAGATACTCGAGGCGCAGCGCGAGTTGACGGGAGGGGAGGAATTCGTCTTTCCCATTGAGGCAGAGAGCACCTACCGCCATTGCTGGAAGCGCTATTGCGAGTCGAACGGTCTGGAATATGTCCCGCCCTACAATCTGCGCCACACATTTGTCAGTATGGCTAAGACGCTCCCGGAGGGTGCGGTGAAAGAGCTGGTCGGGCACTCCCGCCAGATGGACACTTACGGCACGTATGCCCACCTGATAAAGGGGGAGAAGCAGCAGCTCGCGGAGCAGCTGGAGGATGTTTTAAGCAAAGTCCTGACAGAGTAGAAGGGCTGACAAAAACCCAAGTGGGTTGCAAAGTGGGTTACATAAAAAAGAAAACAGCCCAGAAACTTACGTTTCTAGGCTATTTTTAGTGGTGGAGGCGATGGGAGTCGAACCCATGTCCGAAAAGAGTTCAGCGTAGGTGTCTCCGGGTGCAGGCGATCTACAACATTCCCTCCGCGTCACGCCGGTCGTCAGGCTAACGCTTCAGTAGCTTCATGAGTTCCTGCCGGTCCGCAAAGCTTAGGTCCGTTCAGGTGCTGTGTCTAAAGGACGCCCCGGCCCCACACGACACAAGAGTGGGCGGAACGCGCAGCACTCAGGCTGCGAGCAACTGATAATTATTGTTGTCAGTTAATTTTTTGGAGGAGTTTAGAGCAGTTCCCCCACTGCTACCCGCTGCCCAGGCCTCGCTCCCCCCGTCGAAACCTTTACGCCCCCATAAAAGCGCATGCTGCCATGCGCAGAAAGCTTGGTGTTCTCAGGGCAGGAATGCTGCCTGAAAGAGATCTAGTAGATTTTGCCGTTGGACTTCACAGCCCGGTCGATGGAGCGCTTGGCGTCGCGCTTGGCGGCGTCGGCACGCTTGTCGTAGAGCTTTTTGCCCTTGCACAGGCCGACTTCCATCTTGACGCGGCCATGCTTGAAGTAGAGAGAAAGGGGAACGAGAGTATAGCCCTGCAGCTTGCACTGCTGGTGCAGACGCCGGATCTCGGTCTTGTGGGCCAGCAGACGCCGCACCCGCAGAGGGTCCTGATTGAAGATGTTGCCGTGGTCGTAGGGAGTGATGTGCATTCCCTTGACCAGCAGCTCGCCGTCTTCAATATCGACCCAGCTGTCCTTCAGGTTGACGCCGCCGGCACGCAGGCTCTTGACCTCGGTGCCTTTCAGCTCGACGCCCGTTTCCAGCGCTTCGAGCACGAAATACTCGTGACGCGCCTCGCGGTTTGTGGCGATGGTCTTTGTCGCCGGACGTTCCTTGGCAGGTGCCATGAAGCGCGCCTCCTTTCCTTTACTGTCCTGTCATTATATCACATTTTGCTGGATTTTCAAGAGCGATTTTTGAAAGAATCGTTAAGGTTCTATAAAATCTGCTCTTTACAGCTCGTCGCGGCCGGAGAGCGCGCGGTAAAGCGTCGTCTCATCGGTGTACTCGAGGCTGCCGCCCACGGGCAGGCCGTAGGCCAGACGGGTGGTCTTGATGCCCAGGGGCTTGATGAGCTTTGCCAGATACATGGCCGTGGCCTCGCCCTCGACGGTGGGGTTCATGGCCATGATGACCTCTTTCACCTCGCCGCTGCCCAGCCGGGCCAACAGCTCCTTCACCGAGAGCTGTTCGGCACCGATGCCGTCCATGGGGCTGATGAGGCCGTGGAGGACATGATACAGGCCGTGGTACTCCCGGGTGCGCTCAAAGGCCTGCACATCGCGGGGCGTCTCGACCACGCAGATGGTGGAGCGGTCCCGCTTGGCGCTGGAACAGATGGGGCAGAGCTCGGCCTCGGTGTAGTTCTGACAGACGCGGCAGCGGTGGAGCCGGGTGTGGGCGTTCTGGATGGCCTCGGCCAGAGCTGCGGCGTCTGCGTCCGACATACTCAGCACCTGATAGGCCATCCGGGTCGCGCCCTTGCGGCCGATGCCCGGGAACTGGCTGAACTGCTCAATAAGCTTTTCCAGCGGCGCTGCGGTGTAACCCATGCGTATCCCTCCCGCTTAGAGGCCGGGGATGTTCAGACCGCCGGTCAGCTTGCCCATTTCGGCCTCGGCAGTTTCGTCCACCTGCTTGACGGTGGCGTTGACGGCGGCGGCCACCAGGTCTTCCAGCATCTCGATGTCGTCGGGGTCAACGGCCTCGGGCTTGATGGTGATGCCAAGGATCTCGTGCTTGCCGTTCATGCGGACGGTGACCATCTCGCCGGAGGCGCTGCCGGTGTACTCGGCGGCTTCCAGCTCGGCCTGCTTGGCCTTCATGTCATCCTGCATCTTCTGAGCCTGACGCATCAGGGCGTTCATATCGGGGCGGCCAAAGCCTGCGGGCATTCTTGCTTTCATAATTGGTTCTCCTTAAAAGTTATTGTTTATCTTTTTTTCTTCGCGCTGTCCTCAATGCTCACGTCTAGACCCAGCTTTTCCAGCGCATGGAGCGACTGTTCGGCATTGGAGGTGTGCTTTGCGGCGGTGCGGGGCTCGTAGGGGCCGATCGGCACCGCGACGCCTGACACCTGCGCGATGAGCTTTTTGATGAGACGCTGGCTGTCCTTGTTGACACGGATGAAGTCCCGGAAGGTCTTGCCGCCGTCAATGAGCACCCGTGTGCCATCGAAGTACGCCTTCGATTTGCGCAGGTAGCTGTGAAGCATCGGGTCCTTCTCCTGTAAGAGCTTGACGACCTCGCTCCACTGCTCAAAGGGATTGATGCCCTCTGCGGCCACCTTGCGGGGGCGGCTGAGAGCCGGGTCGGCGGTGTACTCCGGGGCAGGTGCTGCCGGGGCGGTAGACTCCACCGGTCTCTCTTCCGGTACGGGCGGGACTGGCGCAGTGACCGGCGCAGTCGGCTCATCCCAGGGCAGGGGGGCCGACTCCGTCACCGGCGGCTCGTCGGGCGGAGGGGGAAGCTCTTCGTCTGCGGGCGCGGGGGACTCCGGAATATCCGGGACAGCGGCCTTCGGCTCTGCAGCGGGCGCGGGAGCAGGCTCCTTTTCCACTGCCGGTGCGGCCACAGGTTCCACGGGTGCAGCAGGTGTACTCATGAAAGGCTGCGGCGCAGGCTGAATCGGTGCTGAAACAAAGGGCCGGACGGCCGGTGCAGCAGGAGTGGTAGCCTGTACAGGCGTTGCCGCCACGGGGACAGCTGCGGCCTGCGGCGGCTCCGAGAGGGTGAAGAGGGCCAGTTCCAGCTCGATGCGCTGGTCACTGCCCCGGGTCATGTGCTCAAGGGCGTTGCCTAGCGCACGGATGGCCCGGATGGCCTCCCGCTGGCCCAGCTGAGGGCCTTTTTCAAGGTACTGCTGTTCCTCTTCGGGGGAAACGCCGGACAGCAGGCTCTGCCCGCCGGGCAGAGCCGCCAGCATCAGGGCGCGGTAGTGGGCGATAAGCTCTTCCGTCAGACGCTTCACATCCACCGACTGCTGCCGCAGTGCGGCCAGCTGCGCCAGCGCCGCTGCGCCGTCCTGCGCTTCCAGAGCATCCGAAATATGGAACAGGTAGCTCCGGTCGGTGACGCCCGCCATCCGGCGGACAACATCAGCATCGATTTTTGCGGTCACGCCGGCGCAGGTGTCGAGGATCGAGAGGGCGTCACGCATGGCACCGTCGGCCAGGCGGGAGATCAGCTCTGCACCACTGGTCGTCAACTCTAAGCCCTCTTGGCCGGCGATATACTCGACCCGCTGGGCGATGTCTTCCGGCCCGATGCGGGTGAAATCGTACCGCTGGCAGCGGGAGAGGATGGTGGCGGGGACTTTCTGGATCTCGGTCGTGGCGAGGATGAAGATGACGTGGGCGGGCGGCTCTTCCAGCGTTTTCAGCAGGGCGTTGAAGGCCGCTGTGGACAGCATGTGTACCTCGTCGATGATGTATACCTTATAATGACAGGCACTGGGGGTGTAGGCTGTCTCATCCCGCAGGTCGCGGATGTCGTCCACACCATTGTTGGACGCGGCGTCCATCTCCACCACGTCGAGGATGCTGCCGTTGTCGATGCCCCTGCAGATCTCGCACTCGCCGCAGGGGTCGCCGTTATGGGGGTGGAGGCAGTTGACCGCCTTGGCGAAAATCTTCGCGCAGGTGGTCTTGCCTGTGCCGCGCACGCCGGTAAACAGGTAGGCGTGGCCTACGCGGCCCGACGCTACCTGATTGCGCAGCGCCGTGACGATGCCGCGCTGTGCGACGACATCCTCAAACCGCTGGGGTCTCCATTTGCGGTATAATGCGCGATACATCGGTGCTTCCCTCCCGTCAGTAATAAAAAATCGGACAGCGCTGACGGGGTTTGACCCCCGCCTTGCGTAACTCGGCATACGGATGCAGGCTGACTGAAACGCACGGGGCGCGCCGCTTAAGGCTGCTTGGTTCCCCACCTGACCTGGTTCACTGCGGCTCCATCGTACAGGACCCGCATCCGTATGCCGAACCACGCAGCAGGCGCTGTCCGACAAGGCACACGATTCGTGTGCCTTAGTATTGTACCACAGTTCGGTGAGGAATGCAAGAGGAAGCTAAGACTGCTCCCATCCGGCCCGCAAAAGCTCCAGTGCGTGTGTTTCAAGCCGGGAAACGTAACTCCGGCTTATTTGGAGCAGCTTTGCCGTTTCCAGCTGGGTCAGCGGCGGCTGGCCCGCCAGACCGTACCTTAATAACATGAGTTTCCGCTCCCGGGCGGGCAGCCCCTCGATGAGGCGGCGCAGGCGCTGGGCGTCGTCCTGCTTTTCACAGCTGTCCTCCATGCAGAAGCCGTCCTGCAGCACATCGGCGAGGGTGAGGGCAGAGTCTTCCTTTCCGGCATCAAGAGTCTCCTGAAGCGAGAGGGTGGGGGCGTTCTTCCGCTCCCGCCGGAAGTGCATCCGGAGCTCGTTTTCGATGCACCGGCTGGCATAAGTGGAGAAGCGCGCCCGGCGGGTGGAGTCGAAGGTGTCCACGGCTTTCATCAGGCCAATGGTGCCGATGGAGATCAAATCGTCCTGCTCAGAGGGGAGAGCATAGTATTTCTTTGCGATGTGCGCCACTAAGCGCAGATTGTGGCGGATGAGCTTTTCCCGGGCGGATGAATCACCGGCCCGCAGGGCGGCGAAGGTCAGGATCTCTTCCTGTGGGCTGAGCGGGCGGGGGAAACTGCCCGCTTCCAGATGGAGCGCAAGCACGAGGAATTTGGATGCAAAAAATTGCAGCAGGGTCAACAGCATACGGAACACCTCCAAAACCGTTCTCCCATACAATATGAACGGGGAAAGAGGGTTCAGAATCGTTTTCTGCTTGTAGAAAAAGGTAGTCTGTGGCAGGATGAGTATATGACAGGGGAGCAGTGCTACCCAAAGGCTCTCCGGAGGCTTTTTGCGTTTCGGCATCTTTTCGGCAGGGAAAAGCCCTCGTCCTCAAAGACGACCGCTTGCTGTGCGGCGGCATCGCCGTAGTGAGTGCGGATATATTCGCGGCAGAGGTCGATCTGATTTCCGATACTTTCGCCCTTGCCGGTGTAGCGGGATTTGCGGGAATAGATGGCAATGGTGTCGGCAGTTTTGGCCATGAGATACTCCTTTCCTGTTGTCCGGTGGCCGTAGATGCGGCTATTGTAGCATGGCAGGCCATCTTTCATCATACTACGAACGGAGGTGTCAAGGATGTGACAAGGCAGAACAAGCGAGGAAGTCAGGATGTTTGACTATTTCTATGGGCAGTCGGGCGAGATGCAGACCATATCCGCTTTGTGCTGAAGTGTCTTGCGGAAAGTACCGCACCGGTACGGAACATGAAGCAGTATCTGCTGGCTGCACTCTACAATGCACCCACGACCATGCAATTTAACCATGATGAGCTGATGCTGATGATGCTCTACAATACCGGCACCCGGCAGGGGCTAGTGCGGGAGCTGCGGCTGATGCAGTGCTACCTGATGCCGGATGAAACTGCTTTGCGGGAACTGTCAGAGCAGGTCATTGAAAAGCTGAAACGGCTGACGGATGCCGAGTTTGCAGGACTGGAATTTCCAATGAACTGATTTTTGCCGCCTGCGGGCGGCGTACATAAGAGCTTTCGCATCCTGCAAAGGTATGATATACTGAAGCTGACAGCTTTCAGGTCGCAGATAAAGATAAGAGGTGCTTTTTATGGCAGGTTTGAAGGGAAAGACCGGTATCGTGACCGGCGGCAGCAGCGGGATCGGTTTCCAGATCGCAAATGTGCTGGCTCAGGCCGGCGCGACAGTTTATGTCATCAGCCGCACCGGCAAGCCCAAAGAGGGGGTAGGCGAAAGTGCACCGGGCGTTGTCCATCTGCAGGGGGACATCGGCAATGCAGAAGCTATGAAAACACTGGTGACGGAGCTGGCCGCAAAGCATAACGGCTGTCTGGATTTTCTGGTAAACAACGCAGGCGTCAGCTATAAATGCCGGGCCGAGGACTTTCCCATGGAGCAGTTTGACAATATCATGAATGTGAATGTCAAATATCTGTTCCAGATGAGTGTGATTTGCTACCCCTATCTGAAGAAAAGTGCGGACAAGGGCCGCATCATCAATATCACCAGCATGAGCGCCCATCTGGGCTTCAGCGAGGTGGTGCCGTACTGTGCCAGCAAGGGCGCTGTGCTGGCGATGACCCGCGCTCTGGCCGTGGAGTGGGCGCAGGACAACATCACCGTCAACAGCATTGCGCCGGGGTGGTTCCGCAGCAAAATGAACGAGCAGGTAGTGGACGCAGCCCGGGAGCAGAAAATTCTGAACCGGATGCCGCTGCACGCCTACGGTGACACCCGCGACTTGGGTAAGATGGCCGAGTTCCTGGTGGGCGATGGTGCCGCTTACATCACCGGACAGGATTTTGCCGTGGATGGCGGCGCACTGGCTTTCGGTTATTGAGAGGAGCTTCTCTGCAATTTTTCGGCAGCTTCGCTCGTATTCCAGATAAAGGAACCGAATTTCGTTGGCATAACGGAGGAACCATTATGGCAATCTTTGAAAAGACCATCCGAAACAAAAATTTTGACAAGCTGCTTCGGAAGCTGGAACAGGAAATCCCGGACAGCAGCTGGTCGGCCAATCTGGAAGCGGGCAGCGACTTCAAAGAGGGTGATGCCCGGTGCAGTGTCCGTGTATTTGAACGGTACAGCATGATGGGCGGCAACCGCCTGAGCCTGACGTTGACCATGTTCCAGAATGGGGACAGCCCCATCCGGCTGTCTGCCATCACCGCAGGAGGCAGTCAAGCGGTGTTCTTCAAGGTGAACACTCTCGGAGAAGAATCTTTTCTGGACGATGTAAAAAACCTGCTGGAAGAAATTTTGGAGGAATAAGATGTTTTACGCTGGAATTGATCTGCTGTTCAGCATTCTGTTTCCCATCCTGTTCCTTGTGGTTTTGGGTATGATCCTATACACCATCATCGGAAATATCAGCACATGGAATAAAAACAACCATTCGCCGCGGCTGACTGTTCCGGCAACGGTTGTGGCAAAGCGAACGGAAGTTTCTCGCCACCATACAGACGATACGATGGCGCATACGTTCACGACCTATTATGTGACCTTTCAGGTAGAGAGCGGCGACCGCATGGAGCTTACCGTAAGTGGTTCGGACTACGGAATGCTTGTGGAGGGCGACATTGGAAAGCTGAGTTTTCAGGGCACCCGCTATCTTGGGTTCGAGCGGAACTGAACATCCCTGTTCAATTTGATAAATCGGGATTTGCGGAGGTGATGGTATATGGCAAAACATGAGTTTGGAATTATGATGAATACTCCTCGGCAGAGCGAGCGATATGACGAATATGAACCGTGGAAATACGAATGCATTTCTGTTGATGATAAAGATTTAGAAGGTGTTGTTGAAAGACTTTCATCCATTGACTTTTATTGGCATACACTTTCTGTTAAAGGCAAAGGGCTTGCATATTGTGGTGTTACACTTGTTCCGCCCTGTTCATTAAAGGCGTTTATTGATAGCATTGCTGATATTCCTGAATTGTGCGAATTAAAGAAACTGTTAAAAAAGGCATTGGACAAAAATAAATGGGTTATTCATTACGGAATTTGATTGAGTAACAACTTCCAGTTTATCAAATAAGTAAATCATTCCATACCTCTGCGGGCAGCGATGAAACGGCTGCCCGCTCTTTTTGTACCCTGAAACCGAAAGGAGGCTTCAAATGCCAAACAAAACCGAAGAATATCTTGCACTTGCCTGCAAAACGGCAGACAGCTTTTCGCGACAGTGGGAGCACTGGGCAGAATTTCTGATCACAGCGGCACGGCTGTACAAATACAGTTACCCGGATCAGCTGATGATCTATGCCCAAAGACCGGATGCCACGGCCTGTGCCGAGTATGATGTATGAAACAATAAAATGAACCGTTACGTCCGGCGTGGTTCCAAGGGCATTGCGCTGCTGGATGAATCCGGCGGATACCCGCGCCTGCACTATGTCTTTGATGTGTCTGATACGGCACCGCGGCGAAACGCCCTGTACCCGGACCTGTGGCAGATCAATGAATCCCTGAAAGAGCCGGTCAGGTCTATGTTAGCAGAAAACTATGGCGTTCACAGCGAAAGTTTTGGCCAGCAGCTGGCGGATGTGGCCGGAAAACTGGTGCAGTCCTACCGGGACAACAACAGCAGTGACATCCTCGGCATCGTTGACGGCTCGTATTTTCTGCCGAACCTGATTCTGAACCAGCCCCGGAAGCCGCTGGGCAAGTACGGCAGGCTGCGCCGGACGTACCTGATGAACCATCGCCCGGTGCTGTACAACACGATGCTCCTGAACGGGAGCCTGCACCGCAAGTCGGGGTACAGTAAAAAGTTTTTGGAAGCCCACCGGGAGGAGATCACCCTGCACAAGGCGGCGAAAGCTGCCTTTGACGAAGCCGGACTGCAGAAGCTGCCGAAGGTCAAGGAGTTGGATGCGGAGTTCGCAGAGCTGCTGACCAAGAAGAAAGCCGCCTACCCGGACTACCGCAAGGCACGGAACGAGATGCAAGAACTGGTTCGTGCGCAGAAAAACGTAGAACGATTTTTTGCAGAGGAAAAGGACACCACCGAGAAAACCCAGACCCGATAAACGAATGCCGCCGAGGAGCTTTCCCAGTTGGGAGGTGTCCTCGGCGGATTTTTGTTTATGCAGCAGGTTTAAGATGTTGGATTTATTCTGTTAAAACGCAGTCCTACTCTCTGCCGGTCACGGCATCCAAGTCAACGCCCTGCTTTTGCTGCCCGGTATTTTCCGGCGGAGAACGGCAAAGTTTTTTTACTTGAAACGGTGCGCGGATACGATATAATAAGGATGGATAGAAAAATAACATTCGAGCAGCTCTAAGGTTCTGCTGCCCGGAAAGGAGCTTACTGTTATGCGCTATACCATCAGTGAGATGGCATCTCTGCTTGGTGTCACAACCCATACTTTGCGCTACTACGAAAAAATGGGCCTGATCCACCCCGAGGTCAACGAGGATACCGGCTACCGTTATTATACAGTCACTGATACCCGGCGGTTCAACCTGTGCAGGGAACTGCGGGCGGCAGAGCTTTCGCTGGAAGAATGCCGGGAGCTGATCGGCGCACCCACGGTGGAGCAGAGCGACGCCATGTTCAACCATCAGATCGCCCAGCTGCGGCGCAGGCAGGTGCTGGACGAACTGGCCATCCGTTTTTTGGAACACAAGCGGGAGCAGTACCGCACACTGGAACAGAATGCCGGGCGCATCTGGGTGCAGAATTTCCCGGAAATGTGGCGACTGACCTTCTCGCAGGAAGAAGCAGCAGACCGGGATAAAGAATTGCAGCAGGAAAAGGCTGAATGGCTGGAATGTATGCCTGCGACCCGCTGGGTGAGCCGCCTGCCCCGGCGGGTGATGGAGCAGTTTCGGGTGGGACGCAACGAGTACGACTACGGCCTTATGATTGAGGCCGATGCCGCCCGCAGGCTGGGGCTGAAGCGCACAAAGCATGTGGAGGTGGTGTGCGGCGGAGACTATCTGACTACCATTTGGAAAAAGGATTATCGCGGGTCCTTTGGGTGGGACTCGCTGGACGACCTGCATGCGGAGATCGTGCAGCGCGGGTTCCGTGCGGTGGGCGAGACCTTCAGCAGCATCGCTGCTAGCCGGGAGCATCCTGATGGGAGCATCGTGAATTACCACCTGACGCGGACAAAAATATATACATAAAATTGCAATATCACGAGAATTTGTTATATCAGACAAATTTTTGTGATATTTTTGTCAAAATAGCCCTTGACCTTCGCGCTGCTCTAACGTGTAAACTTTGTTTAGCAAGTAACAAAGTCGGACTTCCGGCTTTGCTGCTCTGACAGAGTACACGATTGAAAAGAAAGAGGAGAACACACTATGAGCGAAAAGATCTCTCGCCGCAACTTCCTGCGCACCGCTACGCTGGGCGCAGCAGCTGCCGGTCTGCTGGCAGGCTGCGGCAGCGCTTCCAGCAGCGCCGCCGCAGGCACCTACACCGCAGGCACCTACAGCGCCACCGCTACCGGCATCAACACCGCCACCCCCGTCACCGTGACCATGACATTCAGCGCTGACGCCATCACCGATGTGCAGATCGATGTGGCAAACGAGACCAAGGGCTACGGTGCCGACATCGCCGATGAGATGGTCAAGAAGATCCTGGACGCACAGTCCAGCGAGGTGGACGGCCACTCCGGCGCAACCATCACCTCCGACGCCATCCGGAAGGCTGCCGAGAGCTGCATCAATCAGGCCAAGGGCGTGGCCGTTGCCCCCACCGAGGCCAACAAGGCCGAGACCGTTGTCCCCGACGGCCTGAGCGTGGAGGAAGTGGAGTCCTCTGTGTGCGAGCTGGGCGACATCACCCCCGACGAGACCAAGGACTTTGACGTGGTCGTCGTGGGTGCCGGTGCTGCCGGTGTGCCCGCCGCAGGCTGGGCTGCCGAGCTGGGCGGCCATGTGGCATTGCTGCAGAAGCAGAGCATCGTGGTCAGCCAGGGCAACTGCGGTTCCGCCATCATCAAGTCCAAGTCCACCGATGCGGGCAAGAAGATGTGGGTGCACATGACCAACGGCCTGTGCGACTGGCGCGCTGATACCAGCCTGCTGAATGCCTACGTCGAGAACTCCGAAGAGGCCCTGATGTGGTACCTGAACCGCGCCGGCCTGACCGACCAGACCGAGTACGGCGACGGCAGCCTCGTGGACAGCAACAAGAACCCCTCCGACCTGCTGCACAACGACGAGAAGGAGATCTTCGCCTACATGTGCACCAGCCAGGATCTGACCGGCGTGTGGAAGGACCGCATGGACACCTACGACTTCGGCGATGAGCACTGCTACTTCTTTGCTCCGTGGATCGGCCCCAAGCCCAAGAACGTGGGCGACGTGCTGGCCACTGTGCTGGAGAACGTGCAGGCCAAGAACTCCAATCTGGAGGCCTTCTTCAACACCCCCGCCGTCAAGCTGGTGCATGAGAACGGCAAGGTGACCGGCGTCATCGCAAAGGACGAAAACGGCAAGTACATCCAGTTCAACGCTTCCAAGGGCGTCATTCTGGCCACCGGCGACTACATGAACAACGAGGCCATGGTCAAGCGCTGGTGCCCCGATGTGGACGGCTTCGACAAGAAGCAGTACCAGAAGACCGGCGACGGCCACATCATGGCCATCGATGCAGGTGCAAAGATGGAAAATCTGGGCCACACCAAGATGATGCACGACTTCGACTCCGGCCTGATGTACGAGGAACCGTTCCTGTACGTCAACATGGAGGGCAAGCGCTTCTGCAACGAGGACACCGGCTTTGTCTACATGGGCAACATCACCAAGTATGTGCCCAAGTTCAACGGCAACAACGTGGATGCAAACCATCCGGACGGTTCTCTGGGCTGGTACTGCCAGATCTACGATAACGACTACATGAGCTACGCCAACGGCCCCATCCCCGAGCAGGTGATGACCAAGTACATCCCCGGCGCCGTGGAGAACCCGCAGGGCGTGTTCACCAACCTCATCGATACCTACAAGGCTGATACCATCGAAGAGCTGGCCGGTCTGCTGGGCGTGCCTGCAGACGAGCTGCAGAAGACCATCGACCGCTACAACGAGCTGTGCGACAAGGGCACTGACGTGGACTTCGGTAAGAAGAGCGCTTACATGCACAAGATCGTCACCGCTCCCTTCTGGGGCATTCGCAAGCACATCCGCGTGTCCTCCATCGACAGCGGCGTGAACACCAACGCCAACGGTCAGGCTCTGGATGCTGACGGCAACGTCATCGACGGCCTGTACTGCGTCGGCAACGTGGGCGGCGTGTTCTACGGCGGCGCGGACTATCCGTTCCACCAGACCGGTCTGTCTCTGGGTCGTTGCTACACCTTTGGTATGCTGGCTGCAAAGCATGCTATGGGCCAGCTGTAATTAAGAAAAAGCTGATTTTGGGGCTGTTGCAAAATAGCATCCCTTTATCGCAAAGCCGATCAATCTGAATGTTTTTGTACCGCCCCTCCGAAAATATCGTTGATGCGGATAGAAAGCTGTACAGAAGGACGTTCTCAGACCGCAGCATACCCGATAAGCGAATACCGCCGAGGAACTTCTCGTTGGAAAGGTGTCCTCGGCGGCTTTTTTGTATATAGGGCAGCAATTCTTGACCGTTTTTTGTGAAGGTGATGAGTTACGAGATGGAGCACAGCTTTCTCCGCAATGATCTCGATTGAATGCAACTGCACATATAAAGCAAAAAAGGAATATTCTTACTTGTCAATTTGCTGTAGAAAATCACCTGAGTTTGGGTAAAATTGATAAAGTGAAAAAGAAACTCGTTCCCATCTTGACACTCCGCAAAGAATATGGTATTGTAATCAAGCATAGAATAAATTGTTATTCAAGTGCTTAATTTGTTTGTGCCTTACAAAAAGAAAAATGTACGTGAGCAGCGTCGTTGGATTGTTACCGTTTGGCGGGCTAGACCAACTCTGCATAGCACAAGCCGAAAGCGTGTTTCAGCCTTCGGTATGTTTGCTGTGTCAAGAGTGGTCTTTTTTTATTGCCTTTTTCAACCTGAGGAGGAGAAACAATGCAATATACCGTCAAAAAACCGATCAACAACAACATTCTGCGCGTGGTGGATCCCACGGGCTGTGAGCTGATCGTCACCGGACGCGGTCTGGGCTTTGGCGTTAAGCCGGGCTATAAAATCGAGGCTGAAACCGTGGAGCGCAGCTACCGCATGACCAGCCCTGCCGTGCAGCAGAAGTTGGTGGAACTTCTGGAACAGATCCCCTATGAGCATCTGCTGCTCACCGATGAGCTGGTGGCAATGATCCGCAGCCGGGTGAACTACCCGCTGAACGAAAGCCTGCTCATCACGCTGGCCGACCACATCAGCTTTGCCATTCAGCGCAGCGAGCAGGGGATTCGCTTTTCCAACCCGCTGATGGCTCCCATTCGGGAATTTTACCCGGAAGAGTATCGCCTTGGCATGGAGTGCCTTGCCACCATCCGCCAGCGCTGCCATGCAGACCTTTCGGACGACGAGGGTGGCTTCATTGCGCTGCACATCGTCAACGCAGAGCTCAACACCACCATGAGCGTGGTGAACGATGTCACCCGCTTTGTGGATGGCTGCGTGCAGGTGGTGGAATACTTTTACAACTGCCATTTTGACCGGGATGCACTGGATTTCAGCCGCTTTACAGTACATTTGCGCTTTTTTGCGCAGCGCGTATTTCAAGGAAAACAGGAGCAGGAAAACGATACCCACGACGAAGTGTTCCGCGCCCTGATTGCCCGCAATTGCAGCGAACACTACAAATGCGCCTGCTGCATTGCGGAGTATGTCCGCAACACCTGGCACAAGGAGCTTTCGGACGAGGAACTGGTGTTCCTTACGATCCATCTGAAACGGATTCGGATGGGGAAGTAAGCTTTCTTGCTCCACCTTTGATTCTCCACAGGTCTTTCCTGTGTGGATATATATGCTGGATACGAACTTGAGAAAAGGAGAACTGAAGATGAAAGACAAGATCTTTGGCGTGCTGCAGCGCGTGGGACGCAGCTTTATGCTGCCCATTGCACTGCTGCCTGTAGCGGGCCTGCTGCTGGGTATCGGCAGCTCGTTCACCAACGAAACCATGCTGGCGGCCTATGGCCTGAACAGCGTCATCCACCCCGGCACCCTGATCTACACCATTCTGGACGTGATGAGCCAGACCGGCAGCGCCGTGTTCAACAATCTGGCGCTGCTGTTCGCCATGGGCGTGGCCATCGGCATGGCCCGCAAGGAAAAAGAGGTGGCCGCCCTGTCCGGTGCAGTGGCCTATATCATTATGAATACAGCCATTCAGGCAATGATCAATGCGGCAGGCGGCGTAGAAGCGATGCCTGCCAACTCTACCACCACCATGCTGGGCATCACGACCCTGCAAATGGGTGTGTTCGGCGGCATCGTGGTTGGTCTGGGCGTGGCGGCGCTGCACAACAAGTTCTATAAGATCGAGCTGCCGCAGGTGCTGGCCTTCTTTGGCGGCACACGCTTTGTGCCCATCATCAGCTCCATCGTGTATCTGGTGGTCGGCATTGCCATGTTCTATATCTGGCCGGTGGTGCAGAGCGGTATTGCCGCGCTGGGTGCACTGGTGCTGGCTTCCGGCTACGCAGGTACCTTTATTTACGGCCTGCTGGAGCGTGCGCTGATCCCCTTTGGACTGCATCATGTGTTCTATATGCCGTTCTGGCAGACCGCTGTGGGCGGCACCGCCATCATCGATGGCGTCACCGTGACCGGCGCACAGAACATCTTCTTTGCCGAGCTGGCCTCCAAGTCCACCACTGTGTTCTCGGTCAGCGCTACCCGTTTCATGGCCGGTAAGTTCCCCTTTATGATGTTCGGTCTGCCCGGCGCGGCGCTGGCGATGTACCAGTGCGCCAAGCCGGAAAAGAAAAAGGTGGCAGGCGGCCTGCTGCTGTCTGCCGCCTTGACGGCTTTCCTCACCGGCATCACCGAGCCGCTGGAATTTACCTTTATCTTTGTGGCACTGCCCATGTACGCGGTGCACTGCGTGCTGGCCGGTCTGTCCTTCATGCTGATGCACATCCTGAATGTGGGCGTGGGCATGACCTTCTCCGGCGGTCTCATCGACCTGGTGCTGTTCGGTGTGATGCAGGGCAACGCCAAGACCCACTGGATGTGGGTGGTCGTGGTCGGTGCGGTGTACTTTGTACTGTACTACATCATTTTCCGCTTTATGATCTCCAAGTTTGACTACAAGACCCCGGGTCGCGATGATGCCGAGGAAGTCAAGCTGTACACCCGTGCGGACGTGAACGCCCGCAGCGCCGCTTCCGGTAGCACCGCCCCCGCAGGGGATGACCCGGTCAGCGCCCTGATCGTAGAAGGTCTGGGCGGCACCAACAACCTGTCCGACGTGGACTGCTGCGCCACCCGCCTGCGCTGCACCGTCAAGGACGCTGCGCTGGTCCGGCAGGATGTGCTCAAAGCCTCCGGTGCCTCCGGCGTGATCTGCAAGGGAAACGGTGTGCAGGTGGTATACGGCCCCAAGGTGGCCGTCATCAAGGCAAAGCTGGAAGATTATCTGGAAAATGCACCTAAGACCCCGGCGGCGACCGCAACACCCGCCCCGGCAACGGCTCCCGCAGCCCCGGCAGCAGCCGCAAAGGATACCGTGCTGTCTGCCTGCCTGAACGGCACTGTAGTGCCGCTGGCCGATGTGAAGGACGAAGCCTTTGCCAGCGGTGCACTGGGGGACGGCATTGCCATTGAGCCCACCGATGGTGAACTGGTGGCACCTGCTGACGGTGAGATCTCCTCCACCTTTGAGACCCACCATGCCGTGGGCATGACCACGGCTGACGGTGCCGAACTGCTGATGCACATCGGCATCGATACGGTCAAGCTGGGTGGCAAGCACTTTACCTACCTCGTCAACGAGGGTGACAAGGTGAAGAAAGGCCAGCCGTTGATCCGCTTTGAACTGGAAGCCATTAAGGCTGAAGGCTATCCCGTGACCACGCCGCTCATTGTCTGCAATACTGATGACTATGCCGCTGTCGTGGCTAAAGCCAGTGGTGCCGTAAAGCAGGGCGATGCGCTGCTGGAACTGAAGCATTAAGCGTTTCTCCCAAACTGTAAGGCAGGGTTGTTATAAGGGGGGCTGTTGCAAAATAGCCCCAACGAAAAAATGAGATAGACTTCCCCCCAAGGGGTTGCCTATCTCATTTTTTGTTGTAAGCTGAAACTGCAATGAACCAACTACAACATGAACAGTATCGCAAAGTTAATCAATCGGAATATCCTTGTTCCGACTATCCAAAAATATCTTTGATGCGAACAGAAAGCTGTGCGGAAGGACGCTCGCAGACAGCAGAACACCCGCTAAACGAATACCTCCGAGGAATCTTCCCATTTGGGAGTTTTCCTCGGAGGCTTTTTTAGTTTATATAGCAGCGATCCTGTTTTACGAGCCAATCTTCACACAGCCGCTGGGCTTTGTCCTTTGTGCAGCAGGTGCAGTTGAAAAGTCTGCCACGGATGGAACAGTAAGTGTAGTGTACCTTCGGGGCTCCATTGGCATCTCGAAAATCAACGCAGCGTTCCTCACCGGGCAGCAGATAGATCATATCCACGTTCAGCAGCTCCTTTTAAAATGCTTTGAAAGAGATGCTTGTTGGACATCACTTTCGATAAAATGAACCTCAGAAGGGAAAAAATATATTTCTGAGGAAGACAAAACAATGTCAAACGGTGATTATGGTTACTTCGGCAAAGGTGATGCGGGCTATGCCCAGTACATGACGGCGTTCAACCGCAACTTCGGCGGCTCGTCCGGCGGCGGTGGTGGTGGCGGAAACCACAACAACAATGGCGGTGGCGGCGGGGACGGCAGCGGGTGCGGCTGCCTGATCGCTATTGCAGTGGTCGTGGTGCTGATCCTGATCGTCTTGGGTGGCTGAATCAATCCCTGTAGGTGAAACACAGGTTTTCCCTGTGGGGCTTTTTTGAATCCGCTTGTAGAAAGCAACGGTCTATGGTAGAATGAAACCAAAGAAAAACAGGAGGGCTTACACATGGTTTTAATGGTTGTGGATACACAGAAAGGTATCGTGGATGAACGCCTGTATGCGTTTGAAAAGTTTGTCAGCAACATCAGGGAATTGATCCGGACTGCCCGCGAACAGGGAATCGAGGTCGTCTATGTCCAGCATGACGATGGGCCCGGTACAGGCTTTTCCATCGGAGACGATGAATTTGAAGTCTATTCCGGGTTTGCGCCGCTGCTGACTGAAAAACGGTTCGTCAAGACTGTATGCAGCGCGTTCAAAAAAGAAAGCGGTCTGCTGGAATATCTGACGGAAAAGGGCGAAAAAGATGTGATGGTCTGCGGCATCATGACCGACTTCTGCATCAATGCAACGGTGGAGGCGGGCTTTGAGCATGGCCTGCACATGATCGTTCCTGCCTATGCAAATTCCACGAAGGACAACGAGTATATGACAGGGGAGCAGAGCTACCACTATTACAATGAATTCCTCTGGCCAGATTGTTATGCCGATTGCGTGCCTATGGAGAAAGCGTTGGAACTGCTCAAAAAGTGAGAAGTTTACAATGATTTCTGAAAAAGTAAAAAATCAGATTCAAGTGGTGCAGGGTGATATTACCAAACTGGACTGTGACGGCATCGTGAATGCGGCCAATCGGAGTCTGCTGGGCGGCGGCGGTGTGGATGGTGCCATCCACCGGGCAGCAGGGCCGGAATTGTTGGCGGAGTGTCGTACGCTGCACGGCTGCCGCACCGGCGAAGCAAAAATCACCAAGGGCTACCGGTTGAGAGCAAAGTATATCATTCATACGGTAGGCCCGATTTATTCCGGCACAGCAGAGGATGCCGCGCAGCTGGCGGACTGCTACCGCAATTCGCTGAACCTTGCCAAAGAGCATGATGTCCATAGCATTGCGTTCCCGGCAATTTCGACCGGCGTGTATGGCTACCCGCTGGAAGATGCCACGGAGATTGCAGTCAAAACAGTGGCGCAGTGGCTGGAAGCACATGCGGATTACGCAATGCAGGTGATTTTCTGCTGCTTTGATGCCCGGACAGAGCGGGTATATCAGGCAAGGCTGTAACCGGAAGAGGTGTGAGAGATGGGCTTTTTCAAAAAGCTGTTTACAGGGATCGGTTTTGCGGCAGGATTTCTGTTCTTCGGATGCTTGTCAGTGATTGTGTATGCGTCCCGTGGACGGCATAAACCCTGCCATCGGCGCAGCAGCTTTTGGAACACACTGGAGCACTACCTGATTTTTTCGTGGATCTGTGAAGGTGTGCGCAGCAGCCGGAAACGAGCGGAAAAGTCCTATTATCAGCGCACGGGCAGCGATTTCTGGCAGACACAGACACGGGTTCGACCGGAAAATGTTAAAAATGCTGTTCCTGCGGTGAAAACACCAAGGCCGGAGGCAAAAAGCACGAGCACAGGTGCAACGCGGTCGGTGAAACCAAAGAAAACCGGCCCTTCTTCTGCGGAGAAGAAAGCATCGGCAGCACAAAGCAGCGTCCGAAATGTGTCGGTGCCGACTATGGCAGGGCATAGCGTTTCGGAGGCTGACGCAAAAAAGCACGGCGAACGGTCAGAGCCTAAGCCAGAGCCCAAGCAGGAGCATGCTGCGCAACAGTCAGAAGCCAAAGAAGTACAGCAAAAGTCTGCACAGCAATTGGAAGCGGAGCGGCAGCAGAAACTGGAAACTCTGCGCACTGCGATGCAGAAACAAATTTGCGCCATCCATGCAGATGTAGAACTCCCGGCCAACGGTCAGAATGACAGTGAAGCGGCGGAGCAGAAACTGCATATCCTGCTGTATAAATCCACACTGCCTGAGAATGACCTGAATCAAGCGCTGGATGAGCTTCGGACGGAGCGCAGACGGCAAAAGGCAGAGTATCAGGGCGCACCGTTCGCAGACGTGTTTTTGGTCAGTCTGATTTTGTCCGATGAGGATAGTGAGCGGGCCTGCATCGTGGATGTGGGGGATACGGGCATGAGCTATGTCATTCCATGGAGCAACATCCCGAAGGAATTGCAGGAACCGCTGCACCGCTACGTATCGGAAGCGGAAGGAAAACTCTGCGGCTACTGCAAGGAAGAACTCTGCAACAGTGAAAGCGGCAGGATGGTCGTGGAACTGTATCTTGGCAGGCAGGATGGACACAGCTCCCGAATCCTGTACTGAAAATGGAGTAAAGATTGAAATACAGAGAAATCGCAGACGGCATTTTTGTTGACCGTCCCAACCGCTTTATTGCCCATGTGGAAGTGAATGGAGCAGTGGAAACCGTCCATGTCAAGAACACCGGGCGGTGCAAAGAGCTATTGCTGCCCGGCACGGCGGTTCGGCTGGAAGTGTCGGATAACCCGAGACGCAAAACGAAATACGACCTTGTGGCGGTACACAAGCAGGGCCTTGGCTGGGTCAATATGGACAGTCAGGCACCTAACAAGGTAGTAGGAGAGTGGCTTGCAAAACAGGGCTACGACTATAGCAAGCCGGAATTCACCTATGGGAAGTCCCGCATCGACTTTTATATGGAAAAGGGCGAACAGAAGTATCTGATGGAAGTCAAGGGCTGCACACTGGAAGTGGACGGTATCGGCTACTTCCCGGATGCACCCACCGAGCGGGGTGTGAAGCACCTGCACGAGCTGGCACAGGCACAACGGAAGGGATATCAATGCGCTGTGGCCTTTGTGATTCAGATGGAAGGCATCACCGAGGTGCGGCCAAATGTCAGCACACAGCCGGAGTTTGGCACGGCACTGGCCGAAGCAAAGGCTGCAGGTGTGCAAGTGCTGTTTTTGCTCTGCCGTGTGGGGCGTGACAGCTTGGAAATCATGGAGCAGCGGGAAGGCTGAAAAAATTTTCAGAAAACCTCTTGACCCTGACGCAGCGTCATAGCGTATACTGTGGCTGTCGCAAGGGAGGACAGCAAGATGATGACAGTGAACGAAGTGAGCAAGCGGACCGGAGTGAGCATCCGGACCCTGCAATATTACGATAAAATCGGTCTGCTGCGTGCGGCGGGCCGTACCGAAGCAGGCTATCGGCTGTATGACGATGCCGCGCTGGAACGTTTGCAGCAGATCTTATTGTTCCGGGAACTGGAATTTCCACTGAAGGACATCCAGAAAATCGTGGAGAATCCTGCTTTTGACCGGCAGAAAGCACTGGAACAGCAGATCACACTTCTGACATTGAAAAAGCAGCATCTTGAAGATCTGATCGGCCTTGCGCAGAAAATTCGAACCACAGGAGGAAAGGTTATGGACTTTACCGCATTTGATACGCAGAAGATCAAAAAGTATACCGAGCAGGCCAAAAAGGAATGGGGCGAAACGCCGGAATACAAAGAGTTTGAGAAAAAAACTGCCCATAAGACCGAGAAAGAAGTCAAGGACATGAGCAGTCAACTGATGGACATCGTGGCGGCATTCGGCGGGATGCAGGGCAAAGACCCAGCGGACCCTGAAGTGCAGGCACAGGTGAAGAAGCTGCAGGAGTTTATCACAGAGCACTACTACAACTGTTCCAAGGTGATCTTGAATCAGCTGGGGCAGATGTATGGGGCAGGCGGAGCATTTACGGAAAACATCAATGCTGCCGGCGGTGCCGGTGCCGCAGAATTTGCGCAGAAAGCCATTGAGATTTATTGCAAGTGAGCCCAAAAACGCTTTGCGTGATTCAATCACAGAAATCATAAATAGGAAATGTTATCATATAGATACAAGAAACACACCGATAACATTCCAATGGAGGATTTCGATATGAAGGCAAAGTTTTACATCTGCAATCACTGCGGCAACCTCGTCACTACCATCCATAACGCAGGCGTTCCGCTGGTCTGCTGCGGGGAGAAGATGAAAGAGCTGGTTCCCAATACGGTGGAAGCCAGCGGCGAGAAGCATCTGCCGGTGGCAGAGCTTTCCGGCAGTTGTCTCACGGTCACAGTGGGCGCGGTGGAGCACCCCATGGCGGATGTTCACTATATTCAGTGGATTTTTGTGGAGACTGAGAACGGCGGGCAGATCCGCTATCTGAATCCGGGGCAGGCACCCAAAGCTGTTTTTGAACTGGGCAGTGAAAAGCCGGTGGCTGTTTACGCATACTGCAACCTGCATGGCCTTTGGATGACGAAACTCTGATACAATCAATGCAAACAGGGAGTGATTTGATGTCACTCCCTGTTTTTTGATGAGAACTTTATGCGGTTCTTTTGGTTCGGAACTGTGTGCAAATAGGGTGCATTTTCAAGCTGAAAACAGGCCGGGACTCGGAAAAGGAGTCTCGGCCTGTTTGTGTTTTCGGCGCAAAGGAAAGGATTGAACAATGCGATTTGATGCAAAAGAATTCGGCGGACGTATCCGCGATTTGCGGAAAAAGCAGAATCCTCTTTTTCAATGCCCAAAAGCGTGGTAGAATAGGGAAAAGATTCAATATCTGAAAAACGGAGCGCGCAACAATGAAGATTCTGGTCAGCGCCTGCCTGCTGGGCGAAAACTGCAAATACAGCGGCGGAAACAATTACAATCATGCGGTTTGCGATTTTGCGCGGGGGCATCAGGTGGTTCCGGTCTGCCCGGAGGTGCTGGGCGGCCTGCCCACACCGAGGTGCCCGGCGGAAATCGTGCAGGGCGTTGTCACGAACAAAGAGGGCATCAATGTGGACCGGGAGTTCCGAGCGGGCGCAGCCAAGGCCCTTGCCATCGCAAAAGAAAATGGGGTGGAGCTTGCCATCCTGCAATCCCGTAGCCCCAGCTGCGGCGTGAAGGAAATCTACGACGGAACGTTTTCCGGGACAAAGATTCCCGGACAGGGTGTTTTTGCCAAGATGCTGATGGACGAAGGCATCCGTGTTCTGGATGCCGGGGAATTGCCTAAAATTATCTTGAAAAATGAGGACGGAAAATGTCAATCAGACTGATTTGCAGCGACATTGACGGTACGCTGCTGCAATACGGCAGGAAAGAGCTGGAAGGCGAGATCTTTGAACAGATACGGGAGCTGCATCGGCGCGGTATTTTGTTCTGCCCGGCATCCGGCCGGCAGTATACCAGCCTGCGCAAGCTCTTTGCACCGGTGGCAGACTGCTGTGTGTTTCTTTGTGAGAACGGCGGCGTGATCTATAAAGACGAACAGTGCATCGCCAAGAACCCGATGCCCCGTGCATTGGCCGAAGAAATCGCCAACGACCTGTGGACCCGCAGCGGCGGGCAGGGCGAAGTGATGCTTTCCGGTCAGAATATCGCCTACCTGATGGAGCGGGGTCTGGGAATGCTCAAGCGTATTCAGTTCATCGGGAACAATTATCAAATCATCCATGACCCTTCCGAGGTGCCGGAGGAGATCACAAAAGTATCGGTGTATCTGCACGAAGGCGTAGAATCTTACACGGAACGGTTTGTCCCACGATGGAAAGAGGCAAACTGCGCTGTGGCAGGGCCGTACTGGATCGACACCACCTTTGCCAACAAGGGCATCGGTGTGCGCAGCATCTGCAAGACGCTGGACATCGACCTTGCCGATGTGATGGCTTTTGGCGACAATTATAACGATGTGTCGATGCTGGACATTGTGGGTGTGCCCTACATTATGGATGATGCCGCCGCACCGCTGCGGGAAAAGTACCCGAACCATACACCCCGCCCAGAGGATGTGCTGCGGGAGTTCTTGAAGCAGAACTGAATTTTGCACGCATGTGTGCAAAATTCAAAATGATACGATATAAGGAAATATTTTGACATGACGAAAGTGCTTTTTATCTGCCACGGCAACATTTGCCGCAGCCCGATGGCCGAGTTTGTGATGAAAGATCTGGTGGACAAAGCCGGGCTTTCCGACCAGTTTGAAATCGCATCCGCCGCCACCAGCACCGAGGAGATCGGCAACCCGGTCTATCCGCCCGCCCGGCGGAAGCTGGCCGAGCACGGCATCTCCTGCGAGGGTAAAACCGCCCGACAGATGACCCGGCGGGATTACGAAACCTACGATTATCTGATTGCCATGGATCACAACAACCTGCGCAATATGGCGCGCTTTGTGGGCGGCGACCCGGAGCATAAAGTGTCTCTGCTGATGGATCACACCCGCCGCCCCGGCGATGTGGCCGACCCGTGGTATACCGGGGATTTTGAGGCTACCTGGCAGGATGTGCTGGAGGGCTGCACGGCTCTGCTGGAAGAACTGCGCTGACAGGAGAATTTTATGACAGAGCGTTATTGTGAAGGTGAACGGTTTGCTGACCTGTCGTTCACCGAGGAGACTTTTGAGGATTACGACTTTACCGATTGCGTATTTGTGGATTGCACCTTTGCCAAGTGCGAGCTGGATCATACCACGCTGAATGAGTGCAAATTCGTGCGGTGTGAGATCACAGGTCTGCGCAGTACCCATTCCTCGGTGCAGTCGCTGGATTTTGAGGGCAGCCGCCTGAAGGATGCGAAATTTTCCCTGCCGGAAGCGGTGAATCTGCTGGCAGATTTGAAGATCAAGCTGTCGTAAGAAGGAGAGAAAATGCGTCAACTCATCATTGCACGAAAAGATCTGCAGATGTCTCCCGGTAAGCTGGCGGCGCAGTGCTACCACGCTTCGCTGGCGTTCCTCACCGACCCCATCGGCATGGGACAGGGCGTGGAACCCATCGAGAAAGACGGAGAAATTACCGGCTATCGGGCAGAAATCATGTTGGAGAAAGCAACCTATGAAGAATGGTTCGATGGCTCTTTTACCAAAACTATCTGCGGGGCAAAGAACCGCAATCAACTGCTGAAAGCAAAGACCATTGCCGAGGAATTGGGCCTTGTGGAAAACAAAGATTTCTTCCTTATCCGGGATGCCTGCCACACCGAGCTGGAGCCGGAAGAATTTGATGAAAACGGCGAGGGCATGACTCTGACCTGCATCGGGTTCCGTCCGCTGCCGGATGAAATTGCACATCAGATCAGCCATAAATTTCATTTGTATTGATTCCTGATTTACGGAATACGAAAGAAAATCCCGGCCATTCTCCTGTGATTTGCAGGAAAATGGCCGGGATAGAACTCCTTTATTTTATAAGCATTTTCCGCAATCGCTGCAGCCGTTGCAGATCAACTTGCTGCCGCAGGTCTTGCAGTTTGCACGGAAATGAGGCACATAGAGATCTTCCTGCGGGATGGGGTAGCCCCAGTCGTCCACGAGGTCAAAACGGATGGGCCTTCCCTGAAAGTTCATACCGGATTTATAAGCCATCCGGCTTTGCAGCTGCTTGCTGGGCAGGTGGTAGCGCCTGCCGTCCTTGATGAACACGGTGCCGGTCTCGATAAAGCAGAAGGTCACGTTGGCATCCACGCATTCCTGCCGGAGAGACTTGACCCAATCGAAATTGCAGGGGCGGGCACCATCGTAGTTTTCGCCGCCGCAGATGACCTGCTCGATCTGCCCGGCGGTAAGGTACTGCCGGATGCTTACTGGCCCGATGAAGGGCGCGCACATGATGCCCTTGTGCTTGAAGGGCAGGTCAAACAGGATGGGAATGCGCTCATCGGCGCGGCGCTGATTTTCACAGGTGACGTTGAAAAAGATGTTGTCCCAACCGCTGCCCCAGTCCGGCGGCAGACACTCCCGTACCCGCTGCGGCCGTTTGGTGAGCAGAAAAAACACCACATCGCTGCGCTGGCGCATGATGTCCCACGCCTCAGCCCGCCACGGGTCGGCTTCTTCCAAGAAGAAATCCGAGGTCATGCAGACCCGGATCTGCTCACCACTCTGGATTTTGTAGTGTCCGGTGCGGTCTTTCTGGAGTGGATAAGAAAAGCCGTTTTTCGTTTTGTAGATCTCGGCTCCGTTCTGGTCCCGCATCCGGTCGAGAAAATACATGTAGCAGTTCTGGCAGCCCTCACTGCACTTGACGCAGCCGTGCCATGGATTCCAGATGTCGTGCAGGAAGTTCACCCTCTTTCTGTACCTATTATTATAATAGCTGCGCGGACAGGAAACAAGAGCACCCCTTGCACCGCCCCGCCGGATGTGATAGGATGAAGAAAACCATGTGAGGGAGGAACCACCATGCCGTTTCTGATGATCCGCAACGACATCACCAAAGTGGCGGCGGATGCCATACGCTATTGTTTGAATACGATCAGGAACAGCTGGGTGCGTGATTTGTCGCCTGCCCGTTGACCTTTTGCCCTCCGGTTTGTGGTATCCTTTTGCCAACGAAAGCGATACACCACAAAACGGAGGGCATTGTTGTGAAGAAAAATCTTACCGAGCTTGTTTTCATTCTGGACCGCAGCGGTTCCATGGGCGGGCTGGAGCAGGATACCACCGACGGACTGGAAAACGCCAGCAAGCGGTTTGGCTACGAGAAGATCCGCCGGATGATCGAGCGGGAAAAAGAACAGTACGGCTGGGAATTTCTGTTCCTTGGTGCTAACATGGACGCCGCGCAGGAGGCTGCCCGCTTCGGCATCTCGTCCGACCGGGCTGTGCGGTTTGAGAATGACGCACAGGGCGTGGCGGTCAACTACCACGTTGTCAGCGAGACGGTTTCCCGGATGCGGGAGGCACCCTGCTGCGCGTCTATCGGCGCAGAGTGGAAAGAACAAATCGAAGCCGATTTCCAGAAGCGGCATCATAGGTAAGGGAGGAAACAGCCATGTTAGGAGCAATCTTGGGTGACATCGTGGGCAGTCCCTATGAATTTGACCACAACAATTACAAGCACAAGGATTTTCCGCTGCTGAGCCAGAAATCGCACTTCACCGATGATACCGTCATGACCGCTGCGGTGGCAGTTGGTCTGATTGACGGAAAGGGTCTGCCGGAGAGAACATTTTGTGCAGTGCAGCATGAAATGCGGTTCTGGGGCCGTGAATATCCCCATGCCGGTTACGGCGGGATGTTCCGCCGGTGGCTGCACGCAGAAAATCCGAAGCCCTATGGCAGTTTCGGTAACGGCTCGGCTATGCGGGCGTCAGCAGCGGGCTGGCTGTTCGATACGCTGGACAAAACGCTGGAAATGGCAAAAGTGACCGCTGAAGTCACCCACAACCACCCGGAGGGCATCAAGGGCGCACAGGCCACGGCGGCAGTGATTTTTCTGGCCCGTACCGGCCACAGCAAGCCGGAGATCAAACAATATGTGGAGCAGACCTTCGGTTATGACCTGAACCGTACCTGCGATGAAATTCGGCCGACCTATCATCATGTGGAGACCTGTCAGGAAACTGTGCCGGAAGCAATCATTGCTTTTCTGGAAAGCGTCAGTTTTGAGGATGCACTTCGCAATGCGGTCTCTCTGGGCGGCGACAGCGACACCCTTGCCTGTATCACCGGCGGCATTGCCGAAGCTTTTTACGGGATGCCGCAGGGACTGCGGGACGAGACTTTGAAACGTCTGCCGGAGGATATCCGGGAAGGATATGAGTTGTTTCGGTGGAACATCGGTCAGAGATAAGACATTCGGAGAACCAAGGAGCAGATACAACACACTCGTGATGTGAAGTATCTGCTCCTTGGTTTTTAATAAGACTCGATGGAGGGCGTCTTGCATCGGCCTGAAAAATCCGATATACTGAACCCAGAGAGTATATCGAATTTTTTGGGAAAAGGAGAGAACGGTATGGAACATCTTTATGAAAAGGCACTGGAAAGTGCGGAATATATCAAGACGCACACGAAAAAGCGCCCGAAGATCGCGGTGGTGCTGGGCTCCGGCCTTGGCAAGCTGACCGCGGACTTTACGGACACGGAAGAACTGTCCTACAAGGATATCCCCAACTTCCCGGTATCCACGGTGGCAGGACACAAAGGCGCATTGTTGGCTGGCAAGCTGGGGAACACGGAAGTCTACGCCATGGAAGGCCGCTTCCATTTCTATGAGGGCTACTCCATGAAGGAAGTCTGCTACCCGTTCTATGTGTTCAAGCTGTTGGACGTGGAAAAGGTGGTGTTGACCAACGCCTGCGGCGGCATCAACCGGGAGTTTGCGCCGGGCACCCTGATGCTCATTACCGACTTCATCAACATGATGGGCACGAACCCCCTCATTGGCCCCAACGATGAGCGCTTCGGCCCCCGCTTCCCGGACATGACCGAACCTTACAGTCTGGAACTGCGGAACCTTGCCAAGCAGACTGCCGATGAACTGGGCATTGCCTACAAGGAGGGCGTTTACATGGGCTTTATGGGCCCTTGCTATGAAACGGCGGCTGAAATTCGCGCCTTTGCGGGGATGGGAGCCGATGCCGTGGGCATGAGCACCGTGCCGGAAACCATGGTCTGCAACTACATGGGCATGAAGGTACTGGCCGTCAGCTGCATCACCAACATGGCCACCGGCATCCAGACGGTCAAGCATAGCCACGCCCGCGTGCTGGAGATCGCAAATCAGGCAGGCGATACCCTGTGCCGATGGCTGGGTGCGGTGATTCAGAGAATGGAGTAAAAAAGATGTACTCTGTGTCAACGAGGTGGAAGCCTGCGCCCTTGCCGGAACCGAGACCTTTGAAGCGGACGCTGTTTTGACCCTGCTGCACGAAAAATACCCGCAGCCCCATCCGGACTCCCGCCTGACCCCGGAGCACCCGGATGCGCAGATCATAGATGGCGTTTTGCCGGCGTATGATGTGCCGGAAAGCACACTTTCCGACTATCTGCGGCCAGACTGGAGCGATGCGTGCATCAATGTCCGCACCGAGGAAGCCTACGAAACGGCCCATGAGGTGCTGCGGGCGGAAGGACTGTTTCTAGGCACATCGGCAGCAGCGGCTTTGCACGCAGCGGTGCAGGTGGGCCGCAGACCGGAGAATCAGGGAAAGAACATCGTGGTCATCGTCCCGGACAACGGCATGAAATATCTGTCTACGCCGATGTACCGGCAGAAATGATAAAAACACGATGATACGACTGAATCTCGAAAAGATTGCATGGGATTTTATGAAAGTATTATTCTTTTGTGAATTTTAGCACTCTTCTATTGACACTGCTAATGAACGGTGCTATAACAGTGGCGTGCTCAGGAGGAAGGGCAAAAGGAGAGCCGCTAGGCTCCCCGGAAAGCCTTTCCGAATGGACGCTTCAGATTTTTTGCCCCGACCCGAACGCCGGGATTGGAGGAATGATTTATGCTTATGCCGACTGTTTTCCATGAAAACCTGTTCGATGATTTCTTCGATCCGTTCTGGAATGACGCTGCACTGGAACGTATGATGAACCGTGAGGCTCGTGGCGCCTTTGGTAAGCGCGGTGCAAACATGATGAAGACCGATGTCAAACAGACGGACAACGGCTACGAAGTAGCGGTTGACCTGCCGGGCTGCAAGAAGGAAGACGTTCAGATGGATCTGAACGACGGCTACCTGACCATTCAGGCAGTGCGCAGCCACAGCAACGATGAAAAGGATAAGAAGGGCCGCTATCTGCGGCGCGAATCCTTCTCCGGCACCTGCGCGCGCAGTTTCTACGTGGGCGATGTGAAGAAGGAAGACATCCACGCAAAGTTCGAGGATGGTGTCCTGCACATCGAGCTGCCTGCTCCTCAGCAGACGAAGGCTTTGCCTGAGAACCCGAATCTGATTGCAATCGAGTAAAACGCCGGTCGTGTGCGCCAAGGCACAACGCACATAAAGTGGCCCCGGAGAGCTGTAACAAGCCCTCCGGGGCAATTTTTGTTTCGCTATCTTTTCCGCAAGGGCAAGGCGTGGTAGAATAAGGGCAGAACCAATCTACAGGTGAGAAAATCGAACTTCAGAGAGAGGAGATGTTTCTATGCAGTCTGATGAGCTGAAACGCCGGATCTCGGCAGGCAGAGGAGATGCTTTGGCCGATCTGGTTTTGAGAAATGCCAGAATTGTCAATGTGTTTACCGATGAGATCGACACCGCTGATATTGCCATCAGCGGAAATTCGATCGTGGGTGTGGGTACGTATCATGGCCGGAAAGAAGTTGATCTGCGCGGCAAATATGTCTGTCCGGGACTGATCGACGGGCATATCCACATCGAAAGCTCCATGTTCTGTGGTCCGGCTTTCGAGCAGGCAGTGCTGCCCCACGGTACCACTGCGGTGGTCACAGACCCACACGAGATCTCGAACGTTGCGGGGCTGGAAGGCTTGGATTTTATGCTGGAAACGACAAAAAATCTGACCCTTTCGGTTTATTTCATGCTGCCCTCCTGTGTTCCGGCTACGGATCTGGATGAATCCGGTGCGGTGCTGAACGCAGAACAGCTTCGGCCTTACTACGGCAGTCCCCGCGTGCTGGGGCTTGCGGAGCTGATGAATGCCTACGGGACGGTGCGCTGTGACCCGAAGATCCTGCAGAAGATCCGCGACTGCACCGAAGCGGGAAAGATCGTGGATGGCCATGCACCGCTCTTGAGCGATAAGGACCTGAATGCTTATATTGCGGCAGGCGTTCAGTCCGATCACGAGTGCTCCAACATCGAGGAAGCCATGGAAAAACTCCGGCGCGGACAATACATCATGATCCGGGAAGGAACGGCTGCCAAAAATATGGAGGCCCTGATGCCGCTGTTCCGGGAGCCCTATTGCAGCCGCTGTATGCTGGTGACAGATGATAAGCACCCCGGTGACCTGCTGGACAGCGGCCACATCGATTCCAACATCCGTAAAGCGATCCGGCTGGGTGCAGACCCAGCAGTGGCCGTCAAAATGGCAACGCTGGTCCCGGCACAGTATTTTGGGTTCAAGCAGCGCGGTGCCGTAGCACCGGGGTACCGGGCAGATCTGGTTGTGGTTCCTGATCTGGAATCCTTTACGGTCGAACAGGTTTACAAGAACGGCACGCTGGTGGCCGAGCACGGAAAAACGCTGAAACCCGCACCGCTTGACATCGACCGTGTGAGATTTTCCCACGTTATGGATTCCTTTGATCTGGATGAGATCACACTGCAGGACCTGGAACTTCGGGAAAGCGGGGAGCAGGAGCGTGTCATCTGCCTGAACCGGGGCGAGCTGCTTACGGAGGAAAAAATCATCCCGTTCCAACGGCATCCGGGCAAAGCTCCCGGTGTGGACCCGGAACACAACATCGTAAAACTGGCCGTTTTTGAGCGGCATCATCACTCCGGCCATGTGGGCATTGGCTTTTTAGGAAACTTCAGCCTGAAATGCGGAGCCGTTGCATCGAGCATCGCACATGATTCCCATAACCTGATCGTGGCAGGGGACAACGATACCGATATGATGCTGGCCGGCAACACTGTGCGGAAAAACAAAGGCGGACTTGCGTTTGTGGCAGATGGACAGGTCGTGGCAGAACTTGCGCTTCCGGTGGCCGGATTGATGAGCACCGAAAGCGCAGAGAGCGTTGCAGCGAAAATGCAGGCGCTGAACGATGCCCTCAAGGCACATGGTGTAGCGGAAGATATCGGCATCTTTATGACCCTCGCCTTCGTCAGCCTTCCGGTCATTCCAAAACTCAGACTGAATACATACGGCATCATCGATGTAGCGCAGCAGAAAGTCGTTCCGGCTGTTTTTTAATACGCGATAACAAAAATACTGCCGGAGATCGACCTGAATGGTCCGTCTCCGACAACAGAACAGTTCGTTCCTACTCTTAGAAACGAGCCGCATCAAGAGAAAAATTGACGGGAATTCTTATTTGATAAATCGGAATTTTGGAAGGGGTACTGCTATGCTGAGAAAGTTGAATTGTTTTTTAAACATCGTTATTGGTTCATTCATAGGAGTTTTCATTGGGTTCGGAATTTATAAGTCCTGGCACTTTAAAACCTATCCAAATTTATATGCCATGCAGTCTGCACCGTGGTACACAGAGCTACTGTTGGATGGTGCCATGGTGGCTGTTGTTGTGGTCGTATGTATTGTCCTAAAGTTGGTTATTTGGAGAAAATTAAAGCCATAACATCCAGTTTGACGGAGTGATGGATATGAAAATCAGAGAAGTGGATAAGAATAAAAAGCAGTTTATATCATTATTGTTATTAGCTGATGAGCAGGAGAATATGATTGACCGTTATATTGAAAAAGGTACTATGTATGTACTTGAAGATGGTAATGTAAAAGCTGAATGTGTTGTCACTGATGAAGATAATGGAATACTTGAAATTAAAAATATTGCAGTCGATCCTCAGAATCAAGGAAAGGGCTATGGGAAAGCACTAATTGATTTTCTTGCCAGTAAATATGCAGATGAATATTCTGTTTTGCAGGTTGGAACAGGTGATAGTCCATTGACGATACCATTTTATGAAAAATGTGGATTTGTTCGATCTCACAAGATTCCGAATTTCTTTACCGACAATTATGACCACCCAATTTATGAGGGCGGTGTACAACTAATAGATATGGTATATTTGCAAAGACATATATAACTTCCCGTTTATTGGGAAGTCGCAAAGAACGAAAAATCGGAAGTTTACAGCGAGGTGAAAGATGTTGAATTACGTAGAATATGGAAAAGAAAACAAATATGATGATGATATATTTTTTCAAAAATACA